>Ga0206130_10000256_pt1 | contig 93990 bp, 87 predicted proteins | sample Helgoland_Spring_9_FD_148637 | JGI IMG/M metagenome (GOLD analysis project Ga0206130, IMG submission 148637) | Pelagic subsurface seawater microbial communities from Kabeltonne, Helgoland, North Sea - Helgoland_Spring_Bloom_20160512_1 | ecosystem: Environmental > Aquatic > Marine > Epipelagic ... | reverse complement strand
CTTTATCTCTGGCTTAACTCGCATGCCTGTTCAGTTTAAGGCGCGAGTTTAAGCATCGAGTTTTACAGGACCGTTTATTTCAAGTTCCTTAGCTTAAATAAAGAGCTTGAATAAAGAGCTGGAATAAGGAGTTGGAGTCTGTGAAAAATCTTCATTACTACCTGAATAGTTTAAGGCGCCACATAATCAGGTGCGACGCTCCAAGCTAACAAAAACGTCATTGGGATAAATCGTAGCGCAGACCTTTAAAAAAAACCCAGTCACTAGCGCCTGTTCTCAAACCTGATAAGGTCTGTCGCTACGTCACAATATCAAAGAGGGCCCAGATCAACGATGTCCGATGTTAGCGTTGCAAACACCATCTATTCAAAGAAATATCGAAACTATGCACTGGGTGTCCTGCTCCTGGGCTACGTCGTTAACTTTATCGATCGGTCTATCCTGTCTATTCTACTGGAGCCCATTAAAAACGACTTACTGCTCACCGATACGCAACTGGGTTTACTTGGCGGACTCGCCTTTGCCATGTTCTATGCAACCCTTGGTATTCCGATAGCCTCTTTGGCAGATCGCTGGAGCCGCACCAAGGTGCTCGCGATCTCTATGATAATTTGGAGCGCTATGACGGCCCTGTGCGGGGCAGCAAGTAATTTCACCATGCTCCTGCTCGCAAGAATAGGCGTCGGCGTCGGCGAGGCAGGCGCAAGCCCACCTTCTCACTCGCTTATTTCGGACTATTTCCCGATCGAATCCAGAGCAACGGCCTTGTCTATTTATGCCCTTGGCATTCCTCTTGGCTCAATGATCGGCAACTATGTCGGTGGATGGGGCGCAGAAGAGCTTGGCTGGCGAATGACATTCTTTCTGGTCGGCGTGCCCGGCGTTTTTGTAGCATTCCTACTACTGGGCACCCTTCGCGAACCACCCAGAGGCCTATCGGAAACCGCTGAGGTAAAAGCGGCGATCGCTAAAGCAGCTGAGCCAACGCCCTCATTAAAAGAAGTTTTTAAATTTCTCTGGCACCGCCGCTCCTTCAGGCACATTGGCTTTGCAGCAGGACTACACGCATTTGTCGGCTACGGCGCTGGTACATGGAACGCACCGTTTCTGATTCGCAGTCACGAAATGCCCATTACAGAAGTCGGTTCATGGCTGGCGGTAATCTCAGGTGTTGGGGCCATAGGCACTTTTGCTGGAGGATACCTGGGCGACAAAATCAGCGACTGGACAGGCGATAGACGGTGGTATTTGTGGATAGCGGGGATGTCCACACTTGTCATGGTGCCGTTCCAGTTTACTGCCTATCTTTACGAAGGCTTATGGGCGGTCATCCCTGCCCTTGCGGTCGTTTCGATATTAGGGGGAATGTATCTTGGGCCATCATTCGCCATGACGCAGGGCTTGGTGACCCTACGCATGCGTGCCGTCGCCTCCGCGATATTGTTGTTTATGCTGAATATCATTGGCATGGGGCTGGGCCCCTACTTTGTCGGTTTCGCAAGCGACATGCTTTCGCCGGGCTACGAAATTGACTCACTGCGTTATGCACTTTGTCTTTGTGTTTTAGCAAACCTGTGGGCCGCTTTTCACTATTTTATGGGTGCTAGAACATTGCGGGAAGATCTTGATTCTACAGAGGCTCTTATGATGCAGAAGGCAGAATGACTTTAAGCTCATAGAATGAAATGCGTTGGTGCGCGGTAACCAGCAGATTACTGCGTTGTCTTTTTCCACATCATCGTGCAGCCTTCTATACTTATTGCACGCGCATTGCGGACTGATGTCACTTAGCGGACGCTACGTTTGCCTTTCATCCATTTCTGTACCTTCGCCTCATATTTTTTCCAATTGGACAGACTTCGGCACCATACCTGAGCCGTGTTTTGATCCCAGGGGATCTCAGCGTCAGCGTGCACAGAATTTAACTGAGGGTGTAGGGTAGGACTTCGCGACAACAGGACTTCTCTGGTTTGTTGCAGGCATCTAGAGACATGCTCCGAGTGCGCCACGACTCTAACCTTGACAATAGAAAACCCGACTTTACAGCAATGATCTAATGCTGCGTGGATCACGTCTGTTGTACTAAGGTATTGCCCCCGCTGCAAACAGCTATCGTCTTGAATGATAGATTCCATCACGAGACGATTTATTCTCACACGCTGAAAACGGCGTAAACCTTTAGGGTATTCCTCATCACGAGGCAGTACGCGTATCTCACCAAACAACCTCCCTAACTCAGGTCGATCAAGGTTGACCAAATCCAAGCCGGTAAACTTTTTAAAAAACATCGGCTCATCTAACAGCGTATCTAACAGCTTATCGTTCACCTGGGCAGCATCCTCATTCACAGTTTTAACCAAATGGTTGGACATCTCTTTGGATAAGACCGAGCAAAATGGTGATAAGTTGGCGTTTAAATATTCTGTCAACCGTTCCTCCCGAACGTCCGCTGGGGAAATCCTGGGGGGCTGAACAACCAATAACCTGCTTTGAGACTCCCACATTGCCATGCGTTCAGGCTCGATATCCCACAAAGCATCAGCGATTTCCCACTGAACTGCGATCAGGCTTGCCACGTCATTGTCTTTGACATCCCGGAGAATCCGGTGTGCCAGTTCTCGATTGTAAGTTCCGGGTGAACCGTCAGGCATCAGGCTAAACCCGAAACCAATGATCAGCTGATCAGACACATAAACTCCTGGTGCTGGTGCTGGTGCTGGTGCTGCCTGATTGTCTAGGCCCTTAGCGAGCGCGGGACACTCGTATAGATTTGTCCATGGCTTCGATAAACAGCGTGAAGCCAAAAAAGTCCTGCCGAATCACACCGTTTGACTGGCACTCTTTTTTTGACAGCCACTTGGCATTTTTTTGGCGCCAGACCTGACCATTGTCTAAATAAAAGAACAGACGTTTAGACGATGAACTGGACTCGCACTTTGTAATAACCACCGAATACTCCACATCAGGGTCAGACTCTTCCTTTGGTGTCGCTAGTCCAATTTCATCCGTTATCGGCGCAGGAGACTGATGCTCCGCATTAGACGTAACGGTTTGCGAGCCAACAAGCCTGTCAAAACAGACGAGTCGTTGCTCGTCAGATTCAATTTCACCACAGCCTATTAGTGCAGATTGAAGGCTTTTAGCGAATACAGGCGGCAACAGGACGAGCAATATAGCGGCTGTCATAATCTGTTTGTAAAACATGTCATTTTCCTGATTGGATGATTAGAAGCGTTCGCGCAACTCGCGGCATCCTAGAAGACGCCCGTAAACCGGATGTTATCTTTATCAAGACCATCCAGCACCACTGATATGCCGCCGCTTTTGATCATCCACTCCAAACGATGATCACGGTACTCACGTTTAAACACACCGGCCGTGACGGCCGCTTTCAATCCTTCGATATCTGAGTTGGGTCCATCAAAAGCCACCTCCTCTGCGGCTTCCCTGCAGGTGATTACGCTCGGCCTTTCGTTAACACGGGTATGCCAATCACGAAGCTTACCTTCTGGTTCGAACCCAAACCGTGTGATGCCGTTTACAAACGGCACAACTGCCAAGTCACCCCAGCCAAAGCTGGCGCCATTAAACCAGGTTCTGTCTTCCAACTGACCAGACAACCATCGATACCAGCCAGCCACCTGCAGGGCCGCACTTTTCTCTATTTTTTCAGCAACATCAACCGAGGCCCGACCAAAGAATCGAATTTCTGCCAGCCCCCAACTTATCGCCTCGACATGGGTGTCGATTGCATCCTCGATCATACGAACTCGAGCACGCTCAAGCGGAGTTGTTGGCAAAAGTGGTGGCTGTGGCCACCTGTCCTCGATGTATTCCAGCATGATTGTCGAGTCAAACAGACGTACGTCGTCACCCTCCACCAATGCTGGCACTTCACCACGCGGACTTGCTGCCATAAAGTCTTCGATCGATGCCCCCGTACCAATCCCCTCCGGTAACGAAGCCTCAAATTCGACCCCCTTTTCCAACAACGCGATTTTTACCTTTTGTGCATAGGGAGACAACGGATGATCATATAGGACGAGCGCCATTAGGACTTTTTCGACCGCCGAATGAGGCTAATCAATCCGGACATTTCGCGAGAACTGGACATATCAATTAACTGGTCTTTCTTCTCTTGCAGGTCTTCAAAAGTGACATCTGCACCGAACTCCAACGCTTTGTTAACAAACGTTGCACTTCGAGAAAACCGACCGTTACCCGCATGAAACGTTTGCCCAGTTGGCGCATCTTCCGTGCACATCAACAATACAACAGGCGTGACTAGCTTAGGGTGGCGCATCGGATCGGGATTGTCCGGATCAACATCACGGCCAGGGATCGTACCAATCAGTCTTGTTTCTGCGGCAGGCGCAAGGCAATTCACTCGTATGTTTTTCGACAAACCTTCAATAGCCAGCACATTCATCAACCCAAGCATGCCCATTTTCGCGGCACCATAGTTTGCCTGCCCGAAATTCCCAAAGACCCCTGACGTTGAACTGGTAAACACAATTCGGCCGTAGTTTTTTTCATACATGATCGGCCACGCGGCACGGGTGACATATCCAGAGCCATTTAGGTGAACGTCCATCACCATGTCCCAGTCCGCCATGTCCATATTCTTGAAGCTTTTGTCCCGAAGAATTCCGGCATTGTTAATCAGAATGTCAACCGTACCGTAAGCACTGACTGCATCGTCAATAATGGATTGCGCGCCTTCCTTGGATGATACACTGGCCTTGTTAGCAATCGCTTCACCACCAGCGGCTTTGATTTCGTCAACCACGGTGTCGGCAGCATCACTGGAGCCGACGCCATCTCCGCTGCCACCCAGATCATTCACCACCACCTTGGCACCGCGACTTGCAAACTCAAGTGCATGCGCTTTACCCAGACCTCCGCCTGCCCCGGTTATGACAACCACCTTGCCTTCAAAATCACTCATATCTGTCTCCTTTCAGCTAAAAATATTGACTCTATCGTGTTCACCTTACGTGATGCGGTTGGCTCTTCAGTGCTGGTCCGCGGATACTTTACCAAACGGCAGCATTCTTCGGAGCACATTGTCCTTTTGCCAAAAGTGGTGATAAAGCGTCGCAGCAAAGTGACCAAGCACCAACACTGTCAGTAATTTCCCGTTGACACCATGCGCAATGTGAAAGATTTTCGCCATCTGTTCGTTATCGACAGCCATCGACGAATAGGCAATCTGTCCGAACGCAACTACCTCATATTCGGTAATGTACATCGCCTGTAAAATCCCAAAGATAGGTTGCAGCACCAACAGCACGTAGAACGACCAGTGCATGATTTTTGACAATTTTATTTGCCACGTGCCCATCGTATCCGCAGGACCCGGTACATCATGGGTTAATCGCCAAGGCCAGCGGATCAGCATTAGTATCAGCACCAGAGTGCCCAGGCCGGAATGCCCCATGATGATCTGTTCACGCTCGTCCAGAGGTAGGTCTTCAAGACCGGGCCCAAAAATAAGCATCAGGATGACAATAAAAGCGACCAGCCAGTGAAGCCATTTGGCGGTAGCACCGTATTTTAGTATCTCAGCCATATCAACTCTCCTCAGGATGCGATCCTGTCTAGTATTGGTAGAATGTATTCTCGGAATGCCTGCGGGTTTTCACTCATAGGAAAGTGACCTACCCCTTTCATCTCCTGCCAGGTAGAACCCGCTATCGCTTCATGCGCAGCTTTACCCAACTCGGACGTACCGCTGTAGTCGTATTCGCCTGATAGGATGTGAACATCAACAGCTTTGGTATCAATTTCCGCTGCGTCCTTACGCAGGTCATACTCCTCTACATAGTAGTACAGATCTCCAATAAACGCGGGAGGCCAGCCGCAGGCATAAACAAAGCTTGTTTCCTTCCTGTAGGGCTTCGGTGAGGAAGGCGCCATTAGGCCTTCCATGAGCCTAGCCTTGTACTCGTTGTTGACCCGAGGATGGTACAACTCGCCATAGTCGGTGAGCTTACCTTCAATTTTTAATGCCCCTTCAACGGAGATGACGGCGCGGAACATCGCCGAGTGTTTGTGCGCTAGATCAAGCGCCAGTAGCCCGCCAACAGAACAGCCCATAAAGACAGGGTCGACCAGTTCGAGCGCCTCACTAAGCTTTATCGGGATCGACCGCAGAAACGCCCCTTTAAGCAAATATTGCTCATCCCACCAAGCCACCCCAACGGGCGGTACCGATTTGCCATGACACGGCAAGTCATAGGCGATCAGTCGAAAACGTTCGGTGATTTCTGGAAACTCAAACAAGTGCCGCCACTGGCTACTATGGCAGCCAGCGGTATGCTGCATCAGCAGGGGAATTCCTTGCCCCGCCTCTTCGAAGTATATGCGGTGGTCATGACCATCCAGGTTCAGATGAACATAGCGACCTATCGGCGCATCGATCGTACCCTGCGGTCGATTGTCATGCGGCATGATTTGCGTCAGGGTTTTTGAGCCTGTTTCTGGACCAGTTCCTGAGTGGATTTCTGAGCCGGTTTCCGACGCGGTTTCCGACGCGGCTTCCAGCGTGGCTTCCAGCGTGGCTTCCAGCGTGGCTTCCAGCGTGGCTTCCAGCGTGGCTTCAAAACCGACGAAAGATGGCCTTAGCAGTTCCACCGCGCGCATGGCTGCGGCGTAGTACTGCGCAAACACCACGGCATCACCCTGCCTTTTTAAACCACACCGCTGCGAAATATTAGCCATCACATCGTTGTGAAATCGTTTTGGATTAGCCCTAAGAACTTCTTCCCACACGGCGGCTACACCGGAGACCTCGATCATGCCACTGGGGTTTTTGTCCACCGTAGACTGCTCGCCATCGGCTAGAAACAGCTCAAGCGTTTCATCGCCAATATTAAGTCGAACCCCGCCATCCCAGTGACGAGACGCCAATCGAAACTCGCCGTCATTCAGGCATCTGTTCGCCCATTCTTCTCTACTCAAAAGGGACAACGACACCATTATTTCCAGCTATTCCAGCGTAGAATTTCATCCAGGCCTTTGCGGTTGGTTGGTCCAAAGTTGGCATCAGGGTAACCCATCGGAATTAGTGCAACCGGGTAAGCATCATCGGGAATGGCGCAGGCTTCACGCAGCGTATCATCGACCAACGTATGGGCAGTGGTCATCACCGTACCCAGGCCAAGACCTCTGGCGGATAACATGAGATTTTGTACAGCCATATAAATAGAACTGCCCGCCTCCAGCGAAGTCGGGTCCGTCGTGGGTGATGCCAACTGATAAAGGCAAGGAACAATAATCGCAGGCGCATTTGCCAGCTTCGAAAAGAACGCCTGCGCACCTTGCATCATCAGGCGTTGTGACTTGTCTTCCACCTTTTGACCTTCAGCGACCATGTCTTTTAACGGACCAGCTTCATAAAAGTCATTGAGCGCATCACCAATCTTTTTCCGTATGCCCTGCTCATCGATAACGACAAACACCCAGGGCTGCAGATTACTGCCACTGGGCGCTTTTGATGCAGATTCAATCACTTTTTCCAGAAGGTCACGCGGAACCGGCTTGTCCTGCCAGTAGCGAATCGCTCGCTGGGTATACATCGTATCCCAGAGGTCATCTGTTCCTTCTTTGCCGTGAGGCAGATCTGCCATGCTTTTTCTCCTTATTGGATTGAGCGCCCACCATCGATATCCAGCGCAACGCCCGTTAAAAATTTCGCCTCATCTGACGCCAGGAAGACATAGGCGTTCGCGACATCTTCTGGGGTAGCCCTGCGCGCCATGGGAATCCCGTCGATCACTTTCTTTTCCATCTCCTCTGAAAGGTTCTTCTGGCCCATTGTCTGGAAATCAAAGTTCGTTGCCGCTGACACAGGGCATACACAGTTCACTCGAACCTTTGGCGCCATCTCAACAGCCATCCCCTGAGTCAGATTAATCACGGCGGCTTTAGAGGCATTGTAAGGCGTCAGCCCTGGCCTTGGCCGTTTACCACCTATCGACGCCGTACTGATGATGCTGCTGCCCTCTGGCATGTGTGGAATGGCAGCACGCACTGCCAGGAAAATTGAACGCACGTTGACCGCCCACATGTGATCGAAATCCTCGACCGGCATCCTGATCATGTAGTTGCCTTTGTGGGGGACACCGGCGTTACAGCAGAGTACATCGATCTTACCGAAATGATCTACAGCGGACTGAATCATGGCCTTGTTTTGCGCCTCGTCGGAGACGTCGATTTCAAACGGGATTGCCCCTGCCAGCGAATCAGCAACCTCCGTTGCCCCTGTCATGTTCAAGTCAGCACAAACAACACTGGCGCCTTCACTTGCGAATTTACGCGCTATGGCTGCTCCAAAACCTGAAGCTGCACCGGTGACAATGACACTCTTCCCTTTGAATCGATTCATAGCTTCCGATTTTCTTATACTGAAGGATCACTATACCGCAGGATCAGGTATCCCATGCAACCGGTAGTTTCAGGATGCCCTGCAAAACCGGGATTCGTTTCTCCATGACCACCTGGCCATTTAACCGAAGGTTGTTGAACCGTTGCATCACAGTACGCAAGAACACTTCACCTTCGAGGCGAGCCAGGGGAGCTCCCCTGCAGAAATGAGTACCATACCCAAAGGCCAGATGCCGACGAACTTTCGCCAGGTCACGGTTCAGGTCAAATTTCATGGGGTGGTCGAACACTTCAGGGTCAAGGTTCCCGGCGGCCCAAAGCAACATAACCTTCGTATCCTTCTCTAGATGAGCCCGCCCCAGGTCAACCTCCTCGTCGTTGGTCCGGAACAGTCCCTGAACGGGGGCATCAAGACGAAGGGTTTCTTCAATCGCTATCGGAATAAGTGCAGGGTCATCCTTCACCCGATCGAAGGTACCTTCTTCCGTCAGCAGTCGATGAATGATGTTTGACAGCATAATGGTTGTCGTCGCACTTCCTGCAGTCAACAGGAACCCCATGAAACCCAGGATCTTGTCATCGGTCAGCAAGCTGCCATCTGGCCCGGGCGTGGTGAGAAAACGAGTTACCAGGTTCTGACCGCCCAGCCATTCCCCGGACGCCAGTTTTGATTTGGTTTCTGTTAGTTGTTTGACGAACAATTCAGTCGTACGCATCAGGTTTTGCATACGCGCTTGCTCTATATTGCCGTTTTTAATCATCTGCGCCACTTCATCCGGGGGCACCAGCATCAGACCTACGGTGTTAACAATACCGTTACGGGTCCATTCAAACCGATCCGTCCCATCTTCGTCGTATCGCTCAATACCTAGCAGCCTAAAGATCACAAACAGCGGTAATGACACAGACAAAAGTTCATGCAGGTCTACTTCGCCTTGCTCGAAAACACTGTCAATGCGCTCATTCACGAAAGCTTCCATCTCGGGCACCATGCGCTCAAACACTTCCCTGGAGAAGGCAGCAGAAACGATGCGCACTTCAAACGTATGTTCTGGCGGGTCAACGCTGACCAGAACACCAGGTGACTCAAGGTAATTAAGCGCGGGACCAAACTTCGCCTTCCAGACATCATATTGCTTAAGGATCTTGATGATTTCTGCGTGGGAGGCAACCGCGTAGTGATCCCCCTTGGGAGAATGTGCAAACGGACAACCGCTCGTGTGCATGCCTTCGTACACGTTCTTGAAGTCGGTCAAGAAAGGCTCTGAGTTGAAATCTATTTCCTTAAAGCCATCGACTGGTTTTGTTCTGGTATCACTCATGTGCCTGTCTGCTTTTGTTGATTCTGCAAAACGACAAACTCACCGGCCATGTCGTCGTCCTGAATGATATTAATGACCGCCTGTCCTATATCTTCCGGGGTTAACGCCTGAATGTTTTCAAGCAGCGGAACAAGCCAGTCGGGCCTTTTACCACCGCCGGTCTTTTCGAGGATTGGCGTATCGGTTACGCCCGGACAAACGGCGTTCACTCGGATACCGCATTGCGCGTGAAGGTCAGCGCACGACCGAGAAAACATAATCACACCAGCTTTTGCCGCAGCATAGGGAGCGTCCGCAAGATACGGGTTAAGCCCACCGGTTGACGCTGTGTTGATGATGACGCCACCGCCATGCTCTCTCATGAACCGAATCGCCAGCGCACTGCTTTGTATGACGCTGGTCAGGTCGATATCCACGACCCGCTTCATGCGGGCAAGCGCCGTATCCGGAAAAGGCGGAGGACCTGAGACAATTCCCGCATTATTAAAAACAATATCAAGCGCCGAAAAATGGTCAGTCATCTGCTGGTAGGCATCCGCAAGCGAAACATCGTTTGTGACGTCACATTGAATGATCAGTATCTCAGCACCAGAGACCAGATCAGCCGTTTTTGCCAGACCTACCGGGTCTGTATCCAAGATCACTAGGCCCCTTAATCCTTCCTCCGCCAACATCTTTGCGGTTGTGCGACCGATTCCCGACGCTGCGCCCGTTACCAGCGCTACCTTGCCTGAAACATTCATTGCTTGCCCTCTTGCCTAATGTCGACGTTGATAATGTCACATCACAATTTTTATTGTAACGGGTTACAGTTATTCAGACTTTACCCGGCTGGAGACCTGGATACCGCAGACAAGCGAAGGACAAGCGAAAGACATGGCCATTTGAGGATTGATCAGCCAACGGTAAAAGGTATATGGTCTCCCAGATTACACGCCCCTGGAGAAATTAATGGCTACTCGATCAGTCAGGACACTGGACGCTGCGTTCCACAAAATGCTCGACGAGGAAACTCGCCCTATTCCAGAATCATTTAGACGTGATTCACCGATTGGGCCCGGCCCAACATTCGTACCGGTAAAAAGTTATTACTCCCAGGAGTTCTTTGACCTGGAGGTTGAAAAACTCTGGAAAAGAGTCTGGCAAATGGCCGCTCACGAAGACGATCTACCCAACGTTGGCGATTACCTTCCGTACGATATCGCCGGCATGTCCTTTTTGATTGTTAAGTCCGGCGAAGACGAATACAAAGCGTTCTACAATTCCTGCCTACACCGTGGCCGAAAGCTCAGAGAGCATCGTGGCAAACAGGCTGATGAACTACGTTGCCCGTTTCACGGTTGGGCCTGGAAACTCGACGGGACCATCAAGCAGATTCCCTGCGAGTGGGATTTTCCTGACCTTAAGAGAGAAGAGCAATCATTACCTGAAGTTAAGGTTGGAAGATGGGGTAGATATATCTTCATCAACCCGGATGACCAATGTGAACCTTTCGAAGACTTTATTGGCGACCTACCGTCTCATTTTAAGCTCCTTCCCTATGAGAACCGCTACAAAGAGGCACATGTCGCTAAAATTATTCGGTGCAACTGGAAAGCAGCCAACGAAGCATTTATGGAGTCCTACCACGTCATAGCAACGCACCCACAAATCCTGATGGGCGGTGCGCACGACGTAGACACCAAATACGATGTCTTTGGCAACTACTCTCGCGCCATTCGTTGCGGCGCTTTAGAAAGTTCCGGCATGCCGCAATGGGATTCCCTTCCGGAAGATGGGAAAATGCGGCTCCGAAACCCCCTTAATGGCTTTGTTTATCTGCGAATAGAAGAGGGCCTGGTCGAAGTTACAGCACCCGATGGAAGAACAGGCAGGTTCGACCTTCAAGCACGCCATCTTGAAGGAGACCTAACCGAGGTTAACCCACACCTGGTCAGCTGGGCCGGTGGGCCGTTAGTCGAACAAACTGAATTTGACAAGGCGTTTGCCGAAAAGGCCAAGAAAAACGAAACGCACGTGCATCCCCGCCTGCTAGCCGCTGAAATCCAAAGGGATGCCCTGCGTGATGTTGTACCCAGCATTGCTGACGACGTTTCGGACATAGAGTTTACCAGCATCTTTTTTACCCTCTTTCCTAACTTTCATCCCTGGGGTTCCTTCAATCGAATCAATTATCGTTTTAGGCCCCATGGCACAAACCCGAACGAATGTATTATGGAATGTATCTATCTCGCGCCTATCCCGGAAAATGGCGCGTATGAGCCCTGTAGAGAAATTCACTGGCTATCCGCAGATGATGACTGGACTGACGCACCCGAGCTTGGAATGCTAGCCAAGGTCTTTAATCAGGACGTCCGCAACCTGCCTCTTGTCCAAGAAGGCCTGAAAGCCTCTGCCAAAGAGTTCGTGCAACTGGCTGACTACAACGAATCCAAACCAAGACACTTCCAGATGCTACTGGAAGAGTGGCTTAACCGGGAATAATTGTTTGTCGGACCCCTTGATTTTGGGGTGTCCGGCCCCAATTTCAGCACTCACGCCGTTGGATTTATGCTATCCTGCGCGCCTGCCGAGGCGAGTCGCTCCGGCGGGAAAACGACAGAATATTGAGGAACACAGATGAACGAAGAGCAACAGGATGCGAAACTGCCATCCGTAAATTTCATGGACGAGAAATTATTCAAATCCCGATCCATTTCTATCTTTGGCAACATTAACGAACGTATTGCTCGCTCTGTAGCGGAACAGTTGCTTGCGCTGTCTGCTGAAAGTAACGACCCAATCACGATCTACATTTCGTCTCCGGGCGGACACGTTGAATCCGGTGACGTTATCTATGACATGATTAAGTTCATCAAGCCTGAAGTTCGGGTCGTAGGAACAGGATGGGTCGCTAGCGCTGCCACCAACATCTACCTTGCTGCAAAGAAAGAAAACCGATTCTCGCTGCCCAACACGCGATACCTGGTTCACCAGCCAAGCGGCGGATCACGAGGTGACGCGACTGACATCGCCATCCAGATGGAGGAAATTCTAAAAACCAAGGAACGGATCAATAAAATCATATCTGATGAGACGGGTCGGGCGCTTGAACAGGTCGAAAAAGATACTGACCGGGACTACTGGATGTCTGTTGAGGAAGCTATCGAATACGGCATCGTCCACAAGGTCATCAAGTCGATAACAGAAATCGAGTAACTCGGTGCCGGGATTGTTGGTTACTCTGCCACTCACCTAATGCCTAATATCTGCGTCTACTGCGGTTCAAGCAGCGGCAACGACCCATCGTTCGTCGCTGCTGCCAAGGATCTGGGCAGCACCATTGCTGCACATGGATATGGGCTCGTTTATGGCGGGGCTAATATTGGCCTGATGGGCACTGTCGCTGATTCGGTTCTGGCATCTGCTGGGATCGTAACGGGTGTCATGCCAAAGTCGCTCGCTGACAAGCAAATTGCCCACCCCGGATTATCCGAACTTATCGTTACCGTGTCCATGCATGAGCGAAAGGCCCGAATGGCTGACCTCAGCGATGCCTTTATTTCTCTGCCAGGCGGGCTGGGGACATTTGAGGAGCTATTTGAAATCTGGACATGGGCGCAGCTGGGTTTTCACCAAAAACCCATCGCCGTGCTTAACGTCAATGGCTACTATGATAAATTAATCGAATTTCTTGAAGACTCGGCAACGAAGGGCTTTATCAAAGCGGCTCACCAAAAAATGTTGCTGGTATCAGACAGTCCAGCTGAACTTATCCACAAAATTGAATCCTTCACCTCGCCCTCAGTTGATAAACTTGGCTAGCGGCAATGACGTTCGCTCAAATTGGCGCCGAGGACATGTTGGCGGGCGTTAACTTTACCTCACGACCCGCAGCAGTTAACCCTAGTCATTGATATTTTTTTCACCTTCCGGCCTGTTCATAGCGTTGAAATCACGAGCGCATGCCACAATATCTACCTCTAACATCAGGGACATACGAGAACGGACCATGACCAGAATATTTTTGTTTATTGCGACCAACATCGCCGTTATAGCGTTGATCAGCATTACTTTTCAGATCCTAGGCATCGAAGGTCTACTGGCCGCTAATGGCGTTGACCTGAACCTATACGCTTTGCTGGTTATGTCAGCTGTCATAGGATTCGGCGGATCGTTTATTTCACTGGCGATCTCCAAATGGATGGCCAAGCGATCAATGGGCGTGAAGATCATTGAGAACCCAACTCATCCACAGGAACGCTGGCTTGTTGATACTGTTGCAAAACAGGCTAAGAATGCCGGCATTGGGACGCCTGAGGTCGGTATTTTCCAGTCAGAGACAGTCAACGCCTTTGCCACTGGCATGAGTCGAAACAACGCATTGGTCGCCGTCAGCACGGGCTTGCTGCAGGCCATGACCACCGATGAGGCAGAAGCCGTTCTTGCCCACGAAGTCAGTCACATTGCTAATGGAGACATGATTACGATGGGCCTAATACAGGGGGTCGTGAATACTTTTGTCATTTTCCTGTCGCGCATCATCGGCTTTTTCGTGGACCGAGTCATTCTAAAGAATGAGCGCGGATTCGGGATTGGCTATTTCATCAGTTCTATCCTTGCGCAGATTGTACTGTCTTTTTTCGCCAGTATGATCGTTATGTGGTTCAGCCGACGTCGAGAATTCCGAGCCGATGAAGGTGGGGCTGACCTTGCTGGGAGGCATAAAATGATCGCAGCCCTGAAGAAGCTACAGGGAGATCAAACAGAAGACCTGCCAGGAGAGTTCGCAGCATTTGGCATCAATGGCGGCAGGCCTACCGGCTTTCGGGCGCTGATGATGTCCCACCCCCCGCTGGAGGAACGAATCGCCGCCTTGGAACGATCCGCTTAGACCTCCTCCTGTCAAGGGGACGGAGAGGGTTAGTGACTGATTACAAATGCTGGGCATGGCCGGTGTTATCGGGTCGTTAATCTTCGTAGGGCTTCAACTTAAGCTATTCCAAGGCATCGCTATCACAATACATCGTTATGGCTAGCCAATATCAAGCTCGCTTAGATGCACTGGTCGCGGTGATAGGCAACTTGCTGCAAAACAACGCTTTAGTGTCCATTATGACGATGTCGAACGGGTCCAACGGCTCGCCATTCCTGACTTTTTCGGTGACCGCGATTAGCGTGAGCCAACTCTATGACTTTTATGAGTCAAATCACTTCCAGTACGCTAGCGGATTCATTTCGGAGGGCCATTGGCAAGGCGTATTAAGGGGTATGGACTCGGAGTTGAGCGCTTTCCATATGACCGAATACTGGGCGCGACATCGACTTATTTATAGAGCCTCCTTCGCCGAAATTGTCGATACATTGATTGCAAAAAGACGATACATTGATTGCAAAAATACAATACATTGATTGCAAAAAGACGTACCGAAAAACTTTCCGCTGACTAGCCTAAAGCGCACTTTTCAGCGCTCTTTTTTAGCGCTCTTTTTTAGCCACTCCTATATTATTCACTGTCGAAAACAACGCTTTCAGTCGCCAATACAGGTTGGCCTTTTCGAACGGGTCTAACTCAATATTGCTGCGCTGACTGCGCACAAACCGCCCAAGGCAACAACCCAGGCAATCGTTCGAAAACGCTTAACGCCGGCCGCGTAAAGCGGAATAAACACAATCCTGCCACCCAGATAGACAAAGCCTCCAACCTCAGTCAGCGTGCCAGTCTTACCCAGCAGCACCGCTGCCAACATTGCCGCAACGAACATCGGAAACGTTTCCATATAGTTGTAGAACGCTCGTTGCAATCTAGCCGGAACTCCTGAAATAGGACTTGGTTCATCCCTGGATCCCATTCCCCAGTCATAACCTTGTTGCGTACGTGCCGCGACAGATCCCAGCAGTAACTGCAGAATACCAAGGACCACAGCAGCCCCAATCATTTGAAGTTCAAGGGTGTTTAACGAGCCGCTTAAATTTTCCATGTGTCACCTGTGTCTATTTAATTGCTTGATAAGAAGCCAATCGTTTTAACTCGTTAGCTTACCCGGGATAATCATCTTCGCACAGGGTATGCAAGTCGATCGCCTCGGCAGTCCAGTGAGCGTAGAAGTCATCCTAGTCTTAAACGGTAAAACAGATATAAACATCGCCTACGGCACTCTGACGTTTTTTATTTTTTTGATTGCGCGCAGTTTCAAACGCCGTTTCGATGGAAACCGGGGAAATTGGTCATAATGCTGATCGAATGCTGGTCGGTGAACATGCAGAGGCCCACGAAACACCTGCGCTTCGATTGATTCGGGGACGATCAATGAAAATACCCGCTTAATAACGAAGCCCTTACCGTTCTATTCAGTCGATCTCTTCAGGTTCGTGACGGTGATAACTGTACGATGCGAAGCGAGGTTGATGAAAAGGGCCATAAACCAGCCTTCAAATGGGCGTCTTGGCACTAATCAAGCCTGTAGGATATGGTGACCTAGAGTGCTAAACCTCCGTCAATCCGATACTCGCCACCGGTGGCGAACTTTGACTCGTCCGACGCCAAATAGAGCACAATGCCAGAGACGTCTGATGGTTCGCCTACAGTACCCATCGGATGCTCCAACCGCATACCTTCAAGCCCTCCTTCGGGATCAGGCGATTGATCAATGAAGGCCTGCACCATCGGAGTCATCACCGTACCCGGGTGGACGGAATTACAGCGGATACCGTATTGCCCGGTATGCAGCGCTACCGATTTGGTAAGCATAGTGACCGCCGCTTTGCTGGTATTATAGGCCGCCAGGGTTGACTTAGCGTAAAGGCCCGAGGCCGATGAAATATTGATAATCGAGCCACCGCGCTTTCGGCCATTGGCTTTCATGCCCTCGACGGCGATTTTACAGCCAAGAAAAGTTCCATCGACATTAACCGACTGGATCCGCCGCCAGTCCTCCAGACTGAGTTCCTCGATGGTGCCGGCCACGACCACGCCCGCATTGTTCACCAGCCCGTCAAGCCCGCCGAACGTCGCCAGTGTTTCTCGAAGAACGTTCCTCCAGCCGTCCTCTTCGGTCACATCGTGCGTGACGAAATGCACGGCATCACCCAAATCAGCCGCAACAGCCCGGCCCTGTTCCTCTTTCACGTCGGTAAGGACCACTCGAGCCCCCTCGCCGACCAGTGTACGCACATGAGACTCGCCGAGCCCGGTAGCCCCACCAGAGACAATCACTACTTTTCCCTCTACTCGGCCCATTGAATTCTCCCTGACTTTCGCGTTTATAATACGATTGCGCATCAACGCGCATTCGTCGATAACCCCATGCGAGCAGCGTTTAACCTGTTTATTAGCCATTGATCCTTAGCTCAAGGATTGAGCCCAAGTCTGATCAAAGGCGCTCATCCCGGCTCGGATTTTATACAAGTTTGCCGACGAACTCCCTCAGGCTTCCCTTTAGATTAGTCGGGTAATCCAAGAACGCGCTTTGCAATGATGTTTGCCTGAACTTCATTGGTGCCGCCGTAAATTGTTACTGCCTTACTGGAAAGCCAGGACCGCGCTGCGCCAATTTCATCGGCCGAAAATGAATCCCCCTCCCAGCCTAAACCCTGCGTGCCCATCAGTCGGACAATGATTTCCTGGCGATCCTGCGCAAGCGTCGATCCGTAGAGCTTGAACACTGATGTCGTATCAGCCAGTGTCTTGCCATCCCTTGCCTGCTCGCCCGCACGTTTCTGGGTTAACCTGAAGGCGGCACTTCTCATCTTCCAATCAATCACTTCGTGACGCAGCGCCGGACCGATCGCGGGGTCATTTACATAGTCTTTTAGGACATCATCGACTTCCAGGTCGATAGTGACACCCACTGGTCTTGGCCTCGCTGCGGTCGGCGACAAGCCGCCCTGTCCTGAACGCTCGTGCTGCAGTAGGCGTTTACCAATCGTCCAGCCTTCATTTAACGTGCCTATGAGGTCTCGTTTTTCTGCGATCGCATCGTCAAGAAACGTTTCACAAAAGGGTGAGTTGCCCGATATCAGTGAGATAGGCTTTACCGTGACACCTTCCTGGTCCATCGGCACCAACACAAAGCTGATGCCGCTGTGCTTGGACGCTTCAAAATCCGTTCGTACCAGGCAAAACATCCAATCCGCGTATTGGGCGCCGGAAGTCCATATCTTTTGGCCATTGATCAGAAAGTAGTCTCCCTTATCCTCGGCACGGCATCGAAGGCTTGCAAGGTCGGACCCGGCGCCTGGTTCGCTGTAGCCCTGGCACCAGGCGGCACCACCTTTCGCAATCACTGTCAGATGCCGCTGCTTCTGCTCCTGGGTACCGAACTCCAGCAATGTCGGGCCGAACATTCGTGTACCCATATTGATCAGAGGTGGACGGGCCCCAAGTTCGTTCATCTCTTCAAAGAGCACGCGGGTTTGTTCAACACTTAAACCACCACCACCGTATTCCTTAGGCCAGGCGGGCACTGTCCAACCACGTTCGGCCATTCGCTCCATCCACAATTGGACGTCCGGTTTAAAAGTTACCTTGGTGCTGCCAGAATGCACGGCACCAGGTCCCTTGGCCCCTTCAGGACAGTTTTCGGTTAACCAGGCTCGTGTCTCTTCGCGAAACGCTGACAGATCACTCATCACTCTCCTCCCTCTTGTCTTTAGTTGGTTGTCTTTAATTGGTTTACTTCGCCTGACTCAACTGCACCATCACACCGTTTGCTTCTGCCGGATGAACGAAGGTACCGCCAATGACACGAACGCCTTTGCCATCAAGCTCGGCAGCCGTTTCCTTCTGGTCATCAACCGCGAAGGCAACCGTATGAATCCCATCACCTTTTTTGGCAAGCGGTCCCGCTAGGGGCGAATCGTCTTGCGTGGGTGTAATCAATTCCAGGAATGTACCGTCGCCAAAATGATAGAACGCCTGGTCAGCCTTGAGCACATCCGAATGCTGTCGATCCGGCTCAATACCCAAAATTTTCGTATAATTGGTGATCGCTGCCTCCAGATCCCCAACTCTCACCACAATATGATCAACGCCTTTAAACGCCATGATTTATCTCCTTTGAATTTGTAAACACTATGTCACGTTACGCTTGATATCGCGAAAAGGGCCGGTATCTGATCGTTGTTCTTTTGGCATCCCGAGCACCCGCTCGGAAATAATGTTTCGTTGAATCTCATCGGTACCACCCGCAATAGAAATGGCAGGAACCGAGATCAGGGTCTCTGCAATCATGCCCTCTTCTGCAGATTCCGGACCACTTAACATTGCCTCAGAGCCTGAAATCATCGTGTGCACATGCGCTGCCTGTCGGGCGATGACACTTGCGCCTAATTTGCCAATTGAACCGGCGGGAATAACTTCATTACTGCCTGATTTTCGCTGGGCCACCGCACTGGCGGCAGCCAGTTTCGCACCACTCGACAAACACATCAGTCGAGCAATTTCCTGGCGCACAGAAGGATCTTTTATGGCTCCCGTCTCTTTGGCTCTTGGCAGCACAAGGTCCACCCGGCCTTCACGCTGGGGATACCAGGTATAAGGCTCGTTCGCGATCTCAAGCTCGACCGCGAGCTCTTGATAAATAATCCCGTCTTTAGATTCTCTGCTGACAGTGGGCGTTCTGCCCCTCGCAAAACCCTGGCGCTCTATCGACAGCGTTGTCGTCGCAATCGCCCAGCCATTGCCCTCGCCACCCATCAAGTCCTCAGCCGGAACAATGGCATCCGTCATAAAGACCTCGTTAAACGAAGCATGTCCGTTCATCTGCTTCAGCGGTCGTGCTTCAACGCCTGGCTGACGCATGTTAATCAGGAAATAGGACAGGCCCTGGTGTTTGGGCAGGTCCCAATCAGTTCGCGCAACAAGAATGCCAAAGTCAGCGTGATGCGCACTGGTGTTCCAGACCTTTTGGCCGTTAATCATCCACTGCCCATCCAGCAGTTCTGCTTTAGTGCTCGCACCTGCAAGGTCCGACCCACTGCCCGGCTCACTGAACAGCTGGCACCAGGCATGCTCTCCCGTCAGGATCGGCGGCAGGTATCTCTTCTTCTGGTCATCAGATCCGTGAACAAGGATCGTTTCAGCAGCCAGTCGACGCGGCCCAACCTGCGCAGCACCAACCGCGCCCTTTTCAGCAAAGACTTCACTAACAACCGCGGTCTGTTCGGCGTCATAGCCCCGCCCAAAACAATCTTCAGGCCAGTCTGGCGCAGCCCAACCACCCTCAAGGAGGATATTCCGCCACGCTATCAGCGACCTGTCCGCAGACCAGTTAGCGTCTAACCAATTACTGACCTCTTCTCTTATTTCATCGAGTTTCATGGCTGTTCTCCCTTGTCATGGCTTGAGGTTGTTTCAATCATCGTCATCATCCGCTCACGATGCATATGGGCTGAACCCATAAACACCTCGGAACTTTTTGCTCGCTTAAACCAGAGATGGGTGTCCTCTTCCCAGGTAAAGCCGATGCCCCCACGAAGCTGAACACCCGCTCTGGCGGCCTCCATGTAGGTATCACTGGCCATCGCTTTCGCCATGCTTGCCACGTACGGTTCACCATCACCAGCCGCCAAACAGAACGCAGCATGGTGGATCGCCGCTTTCGCAAACTCCAGCTCCATTAACAAATCCGCACAGCGATGTTTCAGCGCCTGAAAGGAACCAATAGGTCGACCAAACTGGACCCTGACCTTTGTATACTCGAGCGTCGATTCGAACAGATATTGCGCACCGCCGATCATCTCGTGCGCCAGAACGCTACATATTTCATCCCATGTCCGATTTAGCAGCGCTTCGGTCAACCCGCCAATTCGTTCAGCGCTCACCTCATTGAAGGATACCCTGGATAGTTTGCGTGTAGGGTCCAGCGCTTCCTGTGGGGTAATCGTCAACCCCGCCGCATCCGCTTTGACAAGGTATAAGCCCAGACCCTCTGCTGTCGATGCGGCCACAATCAATACATCAGCAATATGTGCATCAATAACGATAGGCGCTACCCCAGAAACCACGTGTTTTTCATTCGCTTTTAGGGCCGCCCCTACTTTCTCGGGGTTGTTAAGGTTGTCCAGAACAAGTGTCGCAATTTGGTCTCCCGAGGCTATACCCGGAAGAATCGCGGTCTTGTGAGTCTCCGTTGCGCCATTTAACAGGGCGTACCCGGCCATGACCGATGAGGCAAAGAAAGGTCCACAGTAAAGGTGTCGGCCCATTTCCTCTGAAACAATACCGAGCTCAACCGGGCCAAAGCCAACGCCCCCATATTCTTCGGGAATATGCGTACCCGCCAGGCCAACTTCCCCGCAAAGCTGTTCCCAGACCGCGGGATCATAGCCCTCGCTTGATGCCATCAATCGACGCACATCAACGGCTGTTGACTTCGCCTGCAGGAATCGCGATACGACCTCACGAAGCTGTTCCTGCTCTTCTGTGTAAACTATTTGCATGGGTCAATCCTTACTGTAGAAAACCCGATCTGGATTTCTCTATCTGATTAGATAGTATCAAGGCTTCTCAAGCCATAAGGAACAACATTCAATGGATTTCGAACATCTTATTTACAACGTCGATAATCTCGTCGCAACAATCACATTAAACCGAACAGAGACCCTAAACGCCCTAACACCTGCGATGCGAAAAAGCTTTGAGACGGCCCTTGGGCTGGCAGAGAACGACGACAGTGTGCGTGTCATCGTGATCACCGGTGCTGGAAAAGGTTTCTGCTCCGGTGGAGATGTGAAAGCGATGAATGAAGCAAAAAAGTCTGGCAAATCCAGTGCACTGGAAGATCGAATTGATCCTATTCGGGATCGGATAGTGTTGGCATTACAGGATTCAACAAAACCCATTATTGCTGCTGTCAACGGCGCGGCCGCAGGCGCAGGCATGAATATCGCCCTAGCCTGTGATATTCGTATCGCATCGGACACGGCAAAGTTTGGTGAAACCTTCGCCAAACGTGGCCTGCACCCTGACTGGGGAGGGACTTACTTCCTGCCACGTATCGTTGGTATGGCCAAGGCCTGTGAACTGATTTGGTCGGGAAGAATGATCCCAGCAAACGAGGCGCTGCAACTCGGTATCGTTTCCCAACTGGAAACGCCGGATGCTCTGATGGCGACAACATTAAAGATGGCGAACTCATTTGCAGCGGGCCCGCCCATCGCGATCCGCATGGCGAAACGCGCTCTATACCGAAGCATGGATTCTACCCTGCGAGAAGCGCTTGAATTCGAAACCTATGCACAGACTACCTGCAGTGACACCCAGGATGCCAAAGAAGGTATTGCCGCGTTTGTTGAAAAACGTGAGCCTGTGTTTACTGGCAACTAGTAATTGCTCAACAGTAAAACCCTCATCAACTAGCGGCATCTTTCTGACCCGTTTACCGATCCCCGCAAAGATCGCATTAGCAACTGCAGGCGCAAGTAGCGGCAGCCCGGGTTCACCCAGACCCGTCGGTTCATTGTCACTCTGAATGAAATGCACCTCTATTTTAGGAGCCGCACCGATCCTTAGTACGGGATACTGATGCAGATTAGTCTGTTCTATTATTCCGTTTTCCATGGTGATCTTCTGCCCAACCATTGTGCTAAGACCATCAATGACCGCGCCCTGCACCTGGTTTAACGCACCACTCATATTCACGATCGGACCAACGTCTGCGACTACCGTCACCTTGTGGACCGTGAGTTTTTTATTCTCATCGACACTCACTTCGGCAGCTTCAGCAACGTGTGCCGCATGACAAAAGTAAAACGAAAGACCAAGCCCTCTTGCCGCTGGCATCTCTCGACCCCAGCCCGCTTTAAATCAATCTGTGTCATAAGGTCTGACACGCCTGCTAACACTGGTGCTGACAAAAGTTGCAAACAAAATCTGCTGTTTACCGATACCCCTCGGCAACGGGCTTTCGAGGCAGCGACCACCAAGCACTTTCACAAGCCTCGTCCAGTTCATCATCAAACTCGATGTCAAAAGCAGCCAAGTTGGCATCCAACTGTTCCGGCCTCGATGCGCCAATGATCGCGGAGGTTATCCCTGGCTGTTTCAACACCCAAGCCAATGATACCGAAACCATATTAAGGCCTTTTCCTTCCACGACAGCTTTTAATGTTTCAACGGCGTCGAATTGGGCATCGTGCCAATAGCGTGCCTGATACCGTTCAGCGGCGGTGCCAAGCGTAAATCGGGTACCATCCTGCGGTTTTTGGCCCGGTTTGTATTTCCCGGAAAGGAATCCGCCCGCCAGCGGATTATAAACAATGACACCGAGACCTTCACTCACGCAAAGCGGCAACAGTTCTGTTTCTATGTCCCTGTATAATAGGTTGTAACGCGGCTGCACTGAAATGTAACCGCTCACGCCAAGCCCGTCGGCCGCTCGCAATGCCTGACCCAGCCGCCAGGCTGGATAATTCGAACAACCAACATATCGGACTTTTCCCGCCGTCACGAGATCTTCGAACGCGCGAAGCGATTCCTCAATCGGCGTCTTTGGATCAAAACCATGTGATTGATACAGGTCCACATAATCTGTCCCAAGACGGCGCAGACTGTTGTCGATCGATTCCATAATATGCTGTCGGGAAAGACCGGCATTATTCAGCCCTCTTCGGGTTGGCGCAAAGCACTTGGTTGCGATGATCAAATCATCGCGATTACCCTTGTCCTTCATCCAGCGCCCCATTATCGCTTCTGTTTCGCCCAAGGTACTCAGGTCGCCGCCCAACGGATAGGCGTCAGCCGTATCAAGAAAAGTCAGCCTATTGTCGACCGCTTTATCAAGGATAGCGCGAGAGCTTTTCTCATCGACCTGAAGCCCAAATGTCATCGTACCAAGACATAGCGCTGGCACTTCCAGCCCATGCCGCCCCATTCTTCTCTTTTCCATTTACGACTTCTCCTGCAATAGTTGTAACGTCGCAAGCTTTGCCTTCAGCGCTCGCAGGGCCTGCTTGTTGGCATTCTTGATTGCATCCATATCGGGTGCGATCTTGCTGATATCCCCAAGCTCCTTGAGCACCACATGGACATCATCATGACCTTCCACTTGGCTCATATCGGTTAACCACCGGCTTACATTAGGGAACGATGTCAGGTCAAAAACATTGGTGAACTGTGGCTGTAACTGTCCAATCTCGACATAGGCGGCAAGGTCCGCCAACATCACCGTATCTCCCATCAGAAATTTGTTATCGGACAGGTAGCCTTTTTCCAGTGTATTAAGCGCAACCGTCAGATTGCGTTTCGCGGACGCCTGAATGGACTCAGGAATATCCAGGTCTTTTCTGATCTTAGGCGCCACCAGACCGACCGAGGCTTCCCGGATATTTCGGTGATGGTAATGAAGATAAGCATCAATTTTCGCCCTTACCCTTTCGTCATCCGGATAGACATCCGTCCAGCCATTCGTGCGCGCCAGGTAAGTCATAATCGCGTGCGCTTCGCCCAGCGTGAAGCCAGTCTCCGGCTCCTCTATACACGGAATGGTACCGCTCGGGTTCTTCGCAAGATAGTTAGGATTACGACTGCCGGTGTCTCCTTTGGACCCTGGATTGATTAAAACCAGTTCGAAAGGCATTCGCTTTAGCAATAGGAGCCATAAAACTGCTCTCACTGGTTGCGAGAAAGGTACACCATAGACAATAAGTGGCTGCATACTACCTCCTGTTTTTTTAGTTCACTAAGGGAAGATATCATGCCGCATCCCTGGCCTGAAGTCGGCGCGTCTTTGCAAGTTTTATAACTAAACCCTATGCTACCGCGAACTCTCTTTACACTAAACGGTAACCCAAATGACCCAACCTGCCTGCCTTGTCATTGGCGCGGGCGCCGGTATCGGCGGCAACGTTGCTAAAAAGTTCCCACAGGAAGGCTATCACTCGGTCCTATGTCGCCGAAGCGATGAAGCAGGGCTTAACAGGCTCAATATCACCCATCAACACCGGTCGGTTTGGACACATGAGCTGGACCTTCCTACCTTTTCAGATACGGCGTGGTGGAATCATGAAGGTTGATAATCCCTTCGATTTTGACAGCGACCCTTTTCATCAATACCTTGGCTTAACGCTCGAGGAAACGCGCGAAGACTACGCCCGGATTAGACTTAACATCCACGCCGGCACACCGACAGGCATCGGCGGTAGCGTCAATGGGGGCGTGCTTTCAACCATGATCGACATGGCCGCTGTACCAGCGGTGTTCACCAACATCAGAGCAGGCAGCGAACCCGCCGGTACCGCCGACCTGCAAATTACTTACCTGCGACAGGCGCACGGTAGCTGGATTGATGCAGAAGCCAAGGTGATCAAGCGTGGCAGACAACTCTGTACGATACACGTGGATATCAACAACGATAAAGGCATTCTGTGTGCTACTGGCAGGGTGCTTTATGCGCTAAGAACCGTTGGTTAAGGGAAGCAACCAGCGGCACACTAACGCAGACAGCACCGACTTTGCGCGACATGCCCCGTCGCAACGGGTCCCGCCTTGCCCGAAAAAGAAGCCTATACAACCGGGTGTGCGCATTTTAAGTCCAGATGGCCCAAGCCTGGAAATCGAACATAACGACATCGCTCTGGCTAAAAACGCTGGCTAAAAAAATTTCACTAAAAAAATAATCAAGTACAACCGCCAGGCGCGCGAGATTGATTACCTGAAGCGCTCGTTCCACTTACCATCATGCTCCCTTGTACAAGCTTCCTCTGTATCGAAACTCACCTGCCGTTGCATATCCTTCACCGATATCGCCACAGCACTCAATTTTTCCGCGATAAGGCCGCGTAAGTAGTCACCCTGATGGGCCGCTAAAGCGCCAGATAATTCGTCGTTAGTGTCAAATACACAGACAATGGCAAGTGAGCCGGATACGTCTTTATAATTAACGAAATGCGTAATCCATTTGAACCCGACAACGTCCGTAAGCGCCGTATCACAAACCTTATTAAGCGCATTGCACAACAAGTTTTCAATTTTCTTATCTGCTTTTCTCATTCGTATTCGCGTCGGGCATCATGCTGCAGTGGCCCTACTATATCTTCGCATTTCACTTTCCGATACCTAACAGTAGCGTCGCCAGGTAGGTTTGCAATCGTCAGACCCGTAAAGGCACTGCTGCGCCAGACTCTCTCGAACGCCGCGATAGCCAACGCCAGTTCAATCGGTTTACACGTCCAAGCCATATAAAGTCAAAAAAGAGAAAGGAGAAACCTGCCAGAAAACCGCTCAACCAGACCTCTTTTCGTTGCCGGGCAGACCAGAAACCCTGGGGGGCGGGCACCCAAAGGACATCTCCGTCAAGGCGCCCGGCGCCGAAAGTAATAATAGGGGGCAGCGAAACCTCTGGCTGTTAGTGCTACCCGAACACCCGATAGCCCCGGGTTTCCATACAACGATAAAGTATCTTTTCCTTGCGGTGCTCCGCTTTGCGGAATCCCTTTGCGCCGCCGGCGACCGCGCCAATACCGGCACCCTGCTCGGCATCGTCGCTGTTGCCCAAAATCGCCCCAACGGTCGCTCCAATCGCAACGCCAATAGCGCCCGCCTTCGCTGTTTCTCCCACGGTATCTACCTGATAAGCGTACGACCGGCACTCTGCAAGATCATCCTGATACTGCGCTTCATCGACACCACGACGATCAACGATGGGTTCATTGGCACAGCTCATCAGGAGCAACGGTAAGGAAAGCAACATCACTGTTCGGATCATCTGACTAACTCAATAACTGGATGTCACTAAGTTAACGCCTGGAAGCTGAACGGGGAGTGAATCCAAGCTGAACAGGGCAGGTTTACGTACGCTCACTTTTGCCGGGCCTTGCTTGCAGAGACGCCATAATCGCCGCGTGCCGCGTGCGATCTATCCGGTACCGGACATACAACGCCAACCCGCCAAGGGTAAACACAGATGTCGCAGGGCCTGCGATGAAACCCAACTGCCAGACAATTTCAGCAGGAACTGAACCCATCACGGCCCCTCGTGGAAATGCAATAAAATCCAGCAGGATTCCTCCAGCCACTAGCCCTATAGAAGCAGATGCCTTGTTCGCAAATGACCTGGCAGCAAATATAACCCCTTCCCTTCGCTCGCCAACATCAAGTTCATGTTCATCTGCAATATCCCCAAACATCGAGTTCAAAGTGGCAAACACAATAGGCGCGAGCACGGTAGTCATTCCACTGCTGACAATCAGCACCAGCAACAGGCCGGTAGAGCCGGGCTCGGGGAACCAACTAACGTCAAACAATGTCAGCACTATCGGTGTGTTGATGTTCACGATGGTCAGCGTGGCGCATCCAATTAATGTCGGCTTTTTGTCAAAGCGACGGGTTAGTATCGGAATCAAAATCACCGAAAGCACCAACCCGACGAACATTCCTATTGGGATGTACGCCAGTTGCTCGGTGGTCATCCCCCAGAAATGAAATCCCATAAACGGATTAAACACGGCCTCAACGGACAGTATAAAAACGCTCAGCACCATGCCGAAAAAGAGCACAAAAAAAGAATGGTTTTTGAACACCTCTTTCACCTCACTCAGCATTCGGAATAGGGAAAAACGCTCAACAGAAATGTTTTGAGTGCGACGTAATCTGGGAATCTCGTGACGCGTCCCGACAACACTGACGACAATCGCGAATATCATCGTTACACCGGCGAAGATCGCCCATGACGAATAAGCACCTTGGTTCAGTAAGCCCGGGTTAAACGCTTCAGTGGTTGGGAAAAACACTCGGTAAGATATCGGTATAAATACGACAGCGCCCATAAATCCAAAGAAAGTACTAAGGGCATACATCGTAGATCGCTGGTCATAGTCACGGGCCATTTCCGCTCCCAACGCAAGATGCGGAACGTGATAAAACGTAAGCGAACCGCGCACCAGGATGGCGAATACTGCCAGCCAAATAACATAGCTAGATTCAGACAGACCAACCGGCGGATTGAACAGCAGATAAAATGAAATTGCCAGGGGCACCGCGGCAAAAAGGATGAAGGGATGCCGCCGTCCCCAGCGGCTGTGCAGTTTATCCGACACACTGCCTGCCACGGGATCAGTCACGGCATCAAAAATAAGGGCGATCGCCAGCGCAATAGCGCTACCGGTTGCCGATACCTGAAGCACCTGGTTGTAGTAGAACAACAGGAATACGTTAAAGCCCTGATTCTTGATGGATTCTGCCACCTGGCCAAACCCATAAGCCACCATCGTTGGCATACTAAGCCTGTGCGTCATTAACCACCGGTGTGCAAAGAAATAGGCGAACATCAAATCATGCTCTACCCTCCGCAAGCAACACTTGGTTTACACACCGTGACCAACCCCTTCGCGCAGGGAATTGGTTCCTTACGGGTCAATAACGCCAACGAACTGATGTCGGTAAACCTTACGGCAAACAACACGACCGCCGTCCATGCCCGCTAAACAATCTCTTCGCCTAAACGGAAAGCCCATCAATATTTTCGACAAGCAATTAACAAACTTACGTAAACACAATAATCACTCTGGACATCAGTAATGCCGAAGGGCTAAATGCTTTCTTTTGCATTGGAAAACATCCATGAAAAATCTCTTTTCTATCGCGGGCAAAGTTGCCCTGGTGACTGGCGGATCAAGGGGCATTGGCGAAATGATCGCCGCGGGATTCCTTGCCAATGGGGCAAAGGTTTATATCAGCTCACGCAAGGCGCAGGTGTGTGACGCAACCGCTGCGCGACTGTCCGAAGAATATGACAGAGAATGTATTTCTATCCCGGCCAACCTTTCAAACGTCGAAGGTTGCGCGCATTTGGCAAGTGAACTCGCTTTACACGAGGACAAGTTGGATATACTGGTCAACAACGCCGGCGTGTCCTGGGGCGCTCCGATTGATGAATTTCCGGAAATGGGTTGGGACAAGGTCTTCGACACTAATGTGAAAGGCGTATTTTTCCTTACCCAAAAATTATTACCGCAACTAAGAGCCGCTGCCTCCTCTGAAGACCCCGCCAGGGTAATCAATGTCGGTTCAATCGACGGCATTAAGAACCCGGTCTTTGAAACCTTCTCGTATGGCTCATCGAAGGCGGCCGTGCATCACCTCACACGAAATCTTGCCTTACATCTGACCAAAGAAAACATCATCTGCAACGCTATCGCACCTGGTCCCTTTCCCACCTGGATGCTAAGTACTGGTGTTGGCGGCGGGGGCGATACAGATATCGATTGGGGCGCTGTCGCCAAGGGCAATCCAAGGGGACGCGTCGGGACACCAGAAGACATCGCCGGGCTCGCCATTTTTCTTAGCTCCCGCGCTGGCGCCTACGTCGTTGGCGAAACCATCGCCTGCGATGGTGGCTCTGCATACGCTACCTAAAGGATCATCTACAATGCCAAAGATAAATGCCAATAGCCTTTCAATAGAATTTGAGACTTTCGGTGAACCAGACGCTAAACCATTACTACTGGTGATGGGACTGGGGGGCCAGATGATTGCCTGGGATGAAAACTTCTGCCGGCAACTCGCCGACGCTGGTCACTTCGTCATACGCTATGATAATCGGGATGTTGGCCTGACCACTTACTTTGATGACCACGGGGTTCCTGACTTCAAAGAACTCGCGGTAGAATTAATGACCAACGGATCAGTTAAGGTTCCTTACACCCTGGATGACATGGCGATGGACGGAATTTCTTTGCTCGATGAATTAGGTATTGAACAAGCTCATATTTGTGGCGCGTCCCTAGGCGGTATGATCGTGCAGGCGATGGCAATCAATCATGGTGACCGTATATTGAGCATGACTTCCATTATGTCAACTACCGGTAACCCTGCCCTGCCACCAGCGCATCCCAAGGCTATCGAAGCACTGACGTCTAAGCGTGTAGACGACCCCACACATGCGATGGATCGCGCTGTAGAAGTATCAAAAATAATCGGCAGCACGGGCTTCGAGCGAGACGAAGAACGTATCCGCAACAAAGCCCTGGAATCCTACAACCGGGCCTACAATCCGGATGGTGTAGCCCGTCAAATGGCTGCTGTGATGGCTCACGGCGACAGGAGGCCCGGCCTTAATCAATTGAAACTGCCTTGCCTGGTTATTCACGGAGACATCGACCCATTAGTACCTGTCACCGGAGCACATGACACCCATCAGAATATCCCAGGCGCACAGCTCATGATCATAGAAGGTATGGGGCATGACATGCCCAAAGGCGCTTGGAGTCAGGTCGTTAAGGGCATCGCCACGCTAACTCATCAGGCCAAAACTGCGGCGCCTAACGGTGATTGAAGTCGTGCTGACAGTTTAAGGTCACCTTTAGCCACCCTGACGTTGATGTCGATAGCACTGCAAAACCGCTGGAATTCATCTGCACCAGGACACTCAACGGAGAACCATTGCAACTCACACCCCCCCGGAGCAAGCTGCGCCGGGTGTTCACTCTCCTGCCAGTTAATAAAAAAAGGCATCGCGAGCCCATGCGGCTGATGCGTAACAAACAGAATCTGCCACGCCAGTTGAACCCCATCTGGCCTGGTGCGTGACATTTCAATCATGTGATGCCCATAACCAAACCGCTCCAGTACCAAAACCACTGGCGTAAAGTCTTTCGTCGCCACAGCCCAAGTCCTGATATAGCCACACGGCAGGGATAACAGTTCCGCAGCCATAGCCCCTGTAACACCAGCCCCTGTAACACCATTCCCTGTAACATTCTGTACGGGATCAGGGGCAATAATTTCCAGATACTGCTCATTGCCGAATGACAACAAAGCATTTCTGGTTCCCGCTCCGGCATGACTTCCACCAAATTCGGCAGACACGCCGGTCAGGTTCTTTATTTGCTCAATCCCCGCATCAAGATCACTCACTGCAAACATGATGTGATCCAGTTTCATTGGCTATTCCGACACTGGATCAAGGGGCTGGTGATCCAAGATCCATTCGTAGATCACCCGATAGACGTCAACCGGGGCATCACTTGCAAACAGGACATCCAAATGCCCGTAATTTTCAAGCACTTTGATCGTTACGTCATCTGAACCCGACCGCGCAGCGGAATATATCCCGGACAACAGCGACTCTGCGCCAAAGCCACCCGAACCGAAATACAACACAGGAAGAGCCATCTCCCCGAAATGATCGTCAATGTGCGTATTCGGGTCATCCTGCTGTCGAGCAATAGACCGGCCTTCAATATCCTGGATCCTTGGGTAGAACCAATCGTAACCAAGCATTTCACTTGCCAGAATATCAATTGGGGTAATATTGGATCGAGTATTGGCCAGCACAGCCGGACCCCAGGCCAGGTACAGGGTTTCTGCCAACTGATCACCGGATGTCTGGTAACGGTCATTCATCGCCGAACTGGCGGGGTCAGATACAACCCGCCGCATCATTTCAGTACGGGCGTCATGCCCCCGACTAGACAGCACCGATGCGTAGTTAGCTTCTTCGTCAAAAAGCTGTAAGGCAGCGCCGATGTCATAGGATTCGTCAGGCGGCTTTTTAAAACTGCCATCCAGAGCAACCAGGCCCGCGGCCTTCACCTGGCCTGCTAACCCATATGCGAACGACGCCCCCCGACTAAAGCCCGCGATATACATGGGCACCAGGGGCTGGTCCTGCCGGATCTTGCTTACTGCTACTACTGCATCTTCTACGAACAGGTCCATTGACCAGTCCCGCATCAGCGAAAGGTCACCCCTAAAGTCATGGGGAATAAAGCGGGTCCTGTAATCCATCGCATAAACCTCGATCCCCCTTAAGGCCAGATACAGCCAGAGATTATGGTTACTGTCGGCTGTTTTAAGAACACCGTTCATGTTCGTGCCAGGAAGGTACAACAACGTCGCTGTTGTTACTGCGCCGGTAGCGTGATATCGATGCAGCCCGATCCTTTGACCACTGGCATCCACTTGCTGCCATTCAGTCTCGGTCACCTGTCCCTGCGGTGTTGAAACGACGACCGATCGCACATTCTCGAAACCGGTAGTCTTGAAACCAGTAGTCTCGAAACCAGTAGTCTCCGCTATTGCCAGAACCGGCATTAAAAAAAGAAAAGAAATCAAATATCTCATGACAGCAGATGCTATCAGTAAGATTCAATTGAGTGTATTAATACACGCGGTGAAAGCGAATTAGATGGACGCTTTCTGACAATGCTGGGTCGTGCCATTCCGGATGGTGCCATACTGGATGGTGCCCTGGACGACGCGGTCGCCAAACCTTTCACCAACCCGCAACTCAGGCCAGGCTCTTAAAACACAAACTCTTTACAGGTCAACGCCGGCTGCAGCACTGATCAACGCCGGCTGCAGCGTAGGGATAACCTAAGAAGTAATGTAAATCGCCAGAATGATCAGAAAGACGGTCAATGCGAAAAAGCCTGCACCCGCCAATCCTATAATTCTTACCGTTTTGCTATCTTCGTCACTAAATACTGACATCAGGTTTTTCTCGCCGATGGATGAAAGCCGCATAGCCTACTGGATCAGTCGTCCCAGTCAAGACTATTAAACCTCTCGAGCAGATCTATCAAGCGCCTTGCCCACAACGGGTCCGCCAAACGGTCTGTGGTAACATCGGGATCGGTACCAATTAGTAGGCGATCATGGACCCTAAAGACCTGAAAACCATTCACGAAATCGTGAAGGCTGCCAAACTGAATCTTGACATCACCCGCTGGGATTACCTGGTTGGTGGCGCAGAGACCGAAACCACCCTGCGAAGAAACCGACACGCAATCGACAAACTCGGGTTGCTTCCACGGGTTCTGAACGATGTCTCAAACGTCGATACCAGCGGAACATTCCTCGGCCAGCAACTTAGCCTACCATTGATTCTTGCGCCTATTGGCTCACTCGAGATGTTTGACCCGGGCGGCGCCTCCAGCGCCGCCATAGCTGCCGCTGAAACCAACGTCATGACAATGGCCAGCTCAGTCTCGGCACCAGACATCGAAGAAGTCGCCACCTCGTCGAATGCAGCGAAGGTTTACCAGCTCTATGCTCGAGGAGATGAAGCCTGGGTCGACGCCATTGTTGAAAGAGTCGTCGCCAGCGGCTACGCGGGATTTTGTCTGACCGTGGATACAGCGGTAGTCAGCCGCAGGGAAAGGGACATCGCGAAACGCGTTGTGCCCACTTCTAAAGCTGCGGCTATCGGTGACATGAGTTTTCAAGCAAGCCTTAACTGGACCACGGTAAAGAGAATAAAGAAGAAATTTGATATTCCACTCATCATCAAAGGCATTAGCAGGGTAGACGACGCCATAAAGGCACTCGATCATGGCGTGGATGTTATTTATGTGTCGAATCACGGTGGCCGGCAGCTTGATCAGTCAATTGGCAGCATCACAGCACTGCCCGCTATTGTAGACGCCGTGGGTAAAAAAGCCGAGGTGGCAGTAGACGGCGGATTCTACCGAGGATCTGATATCGTTAAGGCGTATGCACTGGGCGCTGATGCCGTGGGCATAGGCCGACTTGAAGGATGGGCGCTTGCCGCAGGTGGCGTACCTGCACTGGTGCGCTGTATCACGCTATTGAAACGAGAAGTATCGATGACAATGGCGCTGTGTGGCGTTGATTCACTCGCGATGCTCGACCCGTCATTCGTCCGCGAAGCTGATGTCGTTAGCAACTCAAATGTGCTGAGCGCGTTTCCGCTTATTGACGAAGGGTACTAGCGAACGCCACATGTTTGAGTCAGAAGACGAACTAATTACCGGCATGATAGACGGAAGCGACACGGCTTTTCGTATCGCTATTTCACAATATCAGGTATCCATGATGTATCTCGCCACCAGCCTGGTTGGCCAGAAAATCGCTGATGAGGTGGTTCAGGAAGCTTGGTTTTCCGCCCTGAAAGCGATCAAAAAGTTTGAAAAGCGAAGCTCTCTGAAAACATGGCTGCTTAGAATTGTCGCCAACGAAGGGAAAACAAGACTCAGAAAAGAGAAGAGAATGACGTCGCTTGAATCCCTAACCGAGGCAGACCCTGCCTTCGCCTCGCGGTTCGACGGCACCGGCCACTGGAATCCAGGCCCCACGACCTGGGGTACCGATTCGCCTGAGGACTTACTCACCCGTGACGAGCTAAAATCCTGCATGGACCAACTGATCAAAAACTTGCCGGATATGCAGGCAGCTACCCTGAACTTGCGGGAGCGTCAGGGATATACCCTTAGTGAAATCTGTAACATTCTGGACGTCAGTGAGTCGAATGTCCGAGTGCTCTTGCATCGCGCCAGGGTGAAGTTATTCCGTTGTATAGAACATTTTCAGGACACCGGTGTTTGTTGCACCGATTAACAGAACAGAAACGTTTCAGGATCGCTCTTTTGCTAACGTGTAAAGATATTTGTGACAACGCCACCAGGCACATAGACTGCCCCACAAGTTTGTGGGAACGGGTTGGCCTGCACTTGCACCTGCTCGCCTGCAAGGAATGCAGACGCTTTATGCGACAGTTCAGGATGGTAATTGCCGCATCCGCTGAGCTAAACGAACTGGAACAGCCAACCGATGAAGAAATTGAAACGCTGGCAGCCCAATTGGCGTCAAGGCGGCACTAACGTTCTTGTACTGCACCTTTCGCGGGATTGCCCCGGCGCCAGCGATGGTACTTCTCAGCGATCACCAGCGCCCAATCGGGCTTATGGCTCTTGCGCCATTCACTCGCTGCAAATTTGTTCATCTCCATGAATGTCGGATAAATGTGGATCGTCCCGAGAATCTTGTTTAACCCAAGGCCGTGCTTCATGGCAAGCGTAAATTCTCCAATTAACTCACCTGCATGATCCGCCGCGATGGTAACTCCGAGTATTTTATCTTTACCTGGCACTGTCAGCACCTTAACCAGCCCCTGCGCTTCTTGGTCGACAATCGCACGATCCAGGTCAGCAACGTCATAAGTTGAAACCTCGTAAGGGATTCTCTGAGCCTGCGCATCCTGCTCATTAAGCCCCACCCGCGCTACTTCCGGCGAGCAAAACGTTGCCCAGGGAATAACCGAGTAGTCTACCTTGAACTTTTTAAATAGACCGAAAAGTGCATTCACGCTGGCAAACCATGCCATGTGCGACGCAGTATGGGTAAATTGATAGGGGCCGGCGGCATCACCAATCGCATAAATATTGGGAAAGTTTGTTCTTAGGTAATCGTCCACTAAAACAGTGCCATTCGGGTTTAACGCCACGCCAAGCTCCTCTAGCCCAAAACCAGCAGTGTTTGCCTTACGACCCACCGCAACGACAAGTCGATCAAAAGGAATGAGCTTTTCTGCGCCCTCTCCGTCGATAACCTTCAGCGCATGTCCTGACCCATCGACCAAGACTGACGCTGCTTTATGACCGGTCAGGACATCAACCCCTTCAGCCTCGAGTTGCCGCTGAACCATCATAGAAAACTCTTTATCTTCACGTGGCAGAATATTCGGAAGCAGCTCCACCTGCGTGACCTGGCTACCTAGCCGACCTAATGCCTGAGTCAACTCTGTGCCAATGGGTCCGCCGCCTAAGACAACGACCCGGGCAGGTCTTTCCTGCAACTCCCAGAGGTTATTCGACGTCAGATAATCAATCGAATTCAGATTTTCAATCGGCGGCACAAACGGTTCTGCACCCGATGCAATCACAATGTTTCTGGTCGAAATAGTCTTACCATTAACCCTAACGTGCCACGGAGAGACCACCTCACCCTCGCCTATTTCCACGTCGACCCCTAACCCCTGGTACCTTTCGACCGAATCGTGGGGCTCGATTTCTGCAATCGTTCGTTGAACACGCCCCATGATCGCTTTGAAGTCCACGTCAATGACGGAGTCTGAAAAACCCAGGCTCGCCCCACGACTATTATCATAAGCATGGCGAGCAGAGCGGATAAGTGCCTTACTGGGCACACAGCCGGTGTTCAGGCAATCACCGCCCATTTTATTTTTTTCTATCAGCGTCACCTTGGCTTTCACCGTGGCGGCAATCAGGGCTGCCACCAGGCCACCCGATCCAGCACCAATAACGACCATATCGGTATCAAATGACTTCGGCTTTTTGAATCCCCTATAAACACGCTGCGCCCTAACCCAGTCAACAAACCACTTGGCAAACAGCGGGAATAGACCCAGCAGTACAAACGACATCAATAATCCTGCAGACAGCACGTCCGATGGACTGTTCACCTGCGCTAGCTCGGTTCCGGCATTAACAAAGACGAACGTTCCCGCCAGCATGCCAACCTGAGAAACAAGAAAAAACGTAATCACGTTCATCGACGTGAGAGCCATGGCAAGATTAATCGCGAAGAAGGGAAACGCAGGGACCAGTCTGAGTGTGAACAGGTAAAAGGCACCGTCTTTTTCGATACCTTTGTTGATCGTGCTGATCTGGTTTTTAAAACGGCTTTCAACCTGCTCCTTGAATAGCCAGCGCGCCATAACCATCGCCAACGTGGCACCAATCGTTGACGCAAAAGAAACTATCAGTAAACCCCACCACAATCCAAAAAGGGCGCCAGCCACCAGGGTCATGACCGCAGCACCCGGAATCGACAGCGCGGTTACGGCGACGTAAATAAGAAAGTAACCTACAATAAATTGTGCAGGATTCGTCTTAACAAGCGCCTGCAGGGCTTCCTGTTCGGATTTGATATTCTCAAGCGTCAGGTAACTACCCAGATCGAACTGAAAAACCGCACCTAGTAAGCACACCACAGCAGCCAGCGCGATCCATCTGGAAATACCCATTTGTGTTACCCCTTGGTTTTTTATTCGAGCAGTAGCCTCCTAGTCTGACGAATTGACGGGACAATTGTTACCGCATTGCAACGCAGATGATGAAAATAATAATGACCGACTACAATCCTGAGCTCGCCGGCAACTATCTTGACAGCGTGCATCGATAATAAGTCAACATGACTGAGGTATTGTCGACATGAAAAATCGACCTGAATTATTTTGCTGGCGGTCTATAAGTGATCCAAAGTCCTGGAATACGGGTATCATGACCTAACGAAACTAAAAGACCGTTTATGTCACCCACTACAGACACATCAACTACAGCCACCTCAACTGCAGACACATCAACTGCAGACACATCAACTTCAGACACATCAACGACCAGCATATCCACTACGGACACGTGGGTTAAGCTCCAGGCGCTCGCCGCTGATGCCAAAAAAATCAATATCAAAGAGCAACTCGATATTCCTGGAAGGCTAGACCGTTTTACTATTGACCTTGGCCCACTGTACGTCGATCTGTCAAAACATGCTGTAACCGAGGAAATACTAAACCTCCTGCTGAAGCTTGCGGACGAGTCCCAAGTACTTGGCCATGCCCGCGCAATGGTCTGCGGCGACCCCATTAACGTCAGCGAAAACCGCCCGGTACTCCATACGGGGCTGAGACACCCGGCCCCGCCGCTGCCTGACGAGTTCATCGAACACGTTAAGGAAGAACGGGCAAAACTTGACTTGTTAAGCCAGCAGATACGGAACGGGACCTGGAGAGGGATCACGGGAGAGCCCGTTACGGATGTGATCAATATTGGTATCGGTGGATCTGACCTGGGACCAAAGATGGTCGTTCAGGCGTTAAGGGAATTTCACACCGGACCGAATGTTCACTTTATTTCCAATGTGGACGGTGCCGAGATTCTGTCTTTACTGGAAAAATTGAATGCCGCTTCAACGCTGGTTGTTGTCTCCAGCAAGACCTTCACTACGGCTGAAACGCTACTAAATACACAAACAGCCCTTGCCTGGTTTGAAACCGAACTCGACCTGGACAGCTCCCAGAGCCCGGCACAGTGCATTGCGATTACCAATAATCGTGAGAAAGCGAAAGCATTCGGCATACCCGATCAACAAATCCTGACCTTCCCTGACTCCGTTGGCGGCAGATACTCTGTCTGGTCTTCAATCGGGTTCGCGATCTGCATTGCCTTGGGATTCGACAGTTTTAAAGCTTTTCTGGCGGGTGGTGCGCAGCTTGACCAACATTTCCTGAACGCCCCCCCGGAAAAAAACGTACCTTTGTTAATGGCCTTGATCGGCATCTGGTACAACAATTTCCTGGGCGCTCAGACGCATGCCGTAATCCCTTACTGTGAACGGCTCGGGCTGTTTGTTGATCACCTCCAGCAAGTTGACATGGAAAGCAATGGGAAGTTGTCGACACGGCAGGGGAAGCCGGTTGAATTAGAGACAGGACCAATTGTCTGGGGACAAACCGGCACAAACGGACAGCATGCGTTTTTTCAGCTTCTTCACCAGGGCACAAAGCTGGTTCCCGTCGATTTTATTGGCACCCTGCACGACGAACTCAGCAAGCCGGAACATCACCGTGTACTACTGGCCAATATGATCGCCCAATCAGAGGCGTTAATGACCGGACAGGTCAATGCTGATCCGCACCAGCAGTATCCGGGTAACAGGCCGAGCTCGACGTTGCTGCTGAATAAACTAGACCCTGGGTCCTTGGGAATGCTGCTGGCGCTCTACGAGCAAAAAGTTTTCGTACAAGGCGCTATTTGGTCTATTAACTCCTTTGACCAATGGGGCGTGGAACTTGGAAAGCAGTTAACCAACAAGATTCTGAGCGGATCGATGGACCATGACCCTTCAACTTCCGCGCTACTGAAGAAAACCGGTTTGTCGGACTGACGTTTGGCTGTTCTGTTCAAAAAGAAGCGTAATGGCGTCACCTACGAGGTCCGAAGCGCTGGAAATACCCGTCGCCTGTACACCAATGGTGCTTTTCATACGCAGTTCAACCCACGACACCTTTTTACGCGTGGCGTGTGGGACCTGTTAAGCCTTCCGTCGTTATGCCAGCCTACACCGCCAAAAAAAGTGCTCGTTCTGGGGGTCGCCGGTGGTACGGTCATCCATCAATTGTACAAAATGCACAGCCTGGAGAAAATCGTCGGGATTGAGCTGGATTCAACTCACGTTCAGCTGGCAAAGGATTATTTTCAGCTTGATTATCCTAAACTGGAACTCATCCAGGCCGACGCAAGAACGTGGCTCGAATCCCGTGATGATAAGTTCGACTATATTGTCGATGATATTTTCATTCACGCTCAAGGCGACCCGGAAAGACCTTATGCCGCAGATCGACGCTGGTCTCGACTGTTGGCCCAACACTTGACGATCAATGGCACACTGGTCCAAAACCATCTTAGTCACCGCCAGAGCAAGCGCGCCCTCCCTTATTTCGGCCGTGGTACCGTGCTTGAGTTCAGCACAGAAAAATATGCAAATAAGGTGCTGGCTTGGTTCAAGTCAGGCGCAGCAAAAACCCTGAAAAAAAACCTTGGGAAAGAACTGGGAAATTGGCCTAGATCAACCACTCATCGACTACGACACCGCTGCCGAGTAATCAGTAGATGACTTCCTCCTGTTTAACAAAAATTGCCACGATTAACAGAACAACCAGCATCGCCAGACAGATTTGCGCGGCCACGTTATAACTACCTAAGTGATCCACCGCGAGACTAAAGGCAAACGGACCCACCGCACTCGCGAAAACGGAGATCGAGGTATTGAATCCACTGATCTCCCCAAGATGAAGCGGACCAAAAAAACGAATAAACGCAAGGTTAGACGTTACGCCCCACAAGCCGCCCCCCGCACCAAATCCGACCGCTAGCATCCAATAACCCCAGGACTGATCAAGGTTGATCAGCCCAGCGCCACCGACAACAAAACCGATCAGCATGACGATAAGAAAAGGTTTCAAAGGCGCCCTATCCACCAGGTAGCTACCCACAAGGTTAGCCGCGGTTGCGCAAATAGCTGAGGGGAAAAAGTATCCAAAGGCTACATCCTTGGGCAACCCCGCTTCAGCAAAAATGGCGACAACGTGAAAGGTCAGTGCGGTACCGAACATGGCGTGCATCGCCAGACTCATGGAATAGATCCAGAAGACCGGAGATCGACGCGCCTCGGCGAGAGACCTCGACGGGGCTTCCACAGGCGCCACGTAGTCACCTGAGAGTTTTTCGCCATCAGGAATCAAGCCACAGGAAATCGGATTATCGCGCACGAAGATAAACGCCAACACGGCAAAGACCAGCCCCACTAGCAACGCCATAAACCACAAGGCACCGCGCCAGCCAAATCCACCGATCATTATTGCCAGAACAAGCGGTGCCAGTGAAAAACCAAAAGATACAAAGACGCTACGAAGTCCGCTCACAAGACCCCGCCTTTTGACAAACCAGAGCATCAGGACATTACGTGAACAACTCGTCAGTACCCCCTGGCCAAAGAACCTCACACCGAAGAATCCAAGCAGGATAAGAATAAAGGTGATCAGGGTATGACCACCCAGCCAACTACTCAGGACATCAACGAAACTGATGTACATCACCATCAGCCCTAATGCCAAGGATGATGCGGCAATCATGACCCGTCCGCCCAGCCTGTCGTACCAGCGTCCCGCCTGAGTCAGGAATAACGACGACCCTATCGTTCCGAAGAGATAGGCCATTGATAACTGGGTTCGGGTCAACCCAAACGCCTCGATGAACGGTTCCGTAAATACCGCCATACCCATCGTCTGGCCAGGTATGCTCAACAAAAAACCAAGGGTCGAAAACAGCCACACGACCCAGCCGTAGTAGACAGGAGATCGCTTGGGGTCAAACGGCCAGGTAACAGAAATCAAGGGGCTTCCTTAGCGGTAGCGGACGTATATCAAAGGCCGCGCAATATACCATGCTCATCTATCATTGACCCGCGCGGCAAGTAACAATAGATTGATGACAGTTAATTCTGAACGCAAAACTGGAGACGCCAAATGAAGAACATTTTGTTTATTACCGCTGACCAATGGAGAGCGGAGTGCCTTTCATCATTAGGCCACCAGGTGCAAACCCCAAACCTGGATGCATTGGCAGCGGAAGGCGTATTGTTCAAGCAACATTACGCTAACGCGGTGCCTTGCGGACCCTCGCGAGCCAGCCTGCACACCGGCATGTACCTTCAGAACCATCGCTCAGGCACAAACGGAACACCGCTTGATGCCAGGCATACCAACTGGGCGCTTGAAGCCAGAAAAAAAGGTTACGACCCTGCATTGTTTGGCTATACGGACACGGCCAACGACCCCAGGGAGTTTGCTGCAGACCACGAGTACCTGACGTCTTACGAGGGTCCATTGCCAGGGATTACCCCGATCTTGATGATGGGAACTTTTCCTGATGCCTGGGCGGCATGGCTTGGTGAACAGGGCCTTGATGTTCCTGACCCCAACTGGAAATTCTACACAGAGAAGGCAGATGTCGCGGAATATGAAGACGGAGGGCCGGTACCTGCACCACTGGCCATTCCAAAAGAGCTTCACGATACCCATTTCATGATTGACCGCACGGTGGAGTACATCGATCAACAGGACGGGAACTGGTGTGTGCATTTATCACTGCTCAGGCCCCACCCCCCCTGGGTCGCGCCAGCACCATATAATGAAATGTATCCCCCGGAAACATTGAAGGATTTTGTACGCCAGAAAGATATGGCAACCGAAGGCGCTCAGCATCCATTTCTTGAAGCCTACCTGAACAAACCCCGCGTCGGTGCACCACTGGACGATAATAAAACGGCCCGCCTTAAAGCTTCGTACTTTGGCCTGATGACAGAAGTCGACCATAACCTTGGCAGGCTGTTTGACTACCTTAAAAAATCAGGACAGTGGGACAACACACTCATCGTGTTTACATCTGATCACGGCGAGCAAATCGGTGATCACTGGCTTATCGGTAAAATGGGCTACTTCGATGCCAGCTATCACATACCGCTGATTATTAGAGACCCCGAGGCACACACTACACGCGGCCTGGAGGTCGAAGCCTTCACCGAAAATGTCGACATTATGCCAACCATGCTTGATTGGCTGGGCCTGGACATTCCCCACCAATGCGACGGAAGGTCTCTTATCCCTATGCTTTGCACCGGTAAAACGCCTGATTACTGGAGAGATGCCGCTCACTGGGAGTTCGATTTTCGCAACGTGGAAACGGGCGAAACCCTGGAGCAGTCACTCGGGCTCACCCAACACCAGTGCAACCTGAACGTCCTTCGCGATAATCACTACAAGTACGTACACTTTACGAACCTGCCACCGCTGTTCTTTGACCTGCGACAAGACCCTCACGAGTTCGTAAACCAGGCAAACAACCCTGACTACTTACCGCTGGTTCTGGAATACGCACAAAAAATGCTTTCTTGGCGCATGAATCATGACGAACAAACTCTGACGCATCTTGCACTGACTGACAATGGCGTTATATCGCGACCCGCCCCAAGGTATTGATTGGATTCATATGAAGTCAGACGCACTTAGTCTCAACCCTCTAAATCCAGATATCCTTAATCTGGATGGCCTCACCCTAAAAGACCTTGAAATTTTCGAGTCAGATTCGGGCGGTCAAACCCTTTTCGACTTTTGCAATCAATCACGGTCCGAAGGCGGCGCCAGGGTTTTGCGACAACGAATGTCAGCGCCCTGGTCGAACCCAGATCGGATACGCAAAACACAGGACTCCCTGCACTTTATCCATGAATATCGATCGGTTTTTAACAAACTGCCATCCGCCTATGCAACGGCCCGGGTAGGACACTATCTACAAGATATATTGCCGATTGTGACCCACCACAATTCACTTGAGTTCGCGGTCAACGCTTTCTCACTATGGGCAAATCACGCGACGCACTACAGAAGCATTGTGCGTGGCGTTCAAATCACCTGCAGGGTCATTCAGGGCATACGTGAGTTTATGTCACAGGGAGAACTGCCATCGGCAGGGGGAGAGCTGGTTGATATTTTTCAGGAAATTCAAAAAATTCTGGCCCCCCCCGGTTTGGCAAAGGTGCCCACCCAGGAGCAAGCAGGCTGGGCTTTCAAGATATTGAGACTGGACCAGGACTTTCGAATTCACGAGAAAGAAACCGTCTCGAGACTGCTGGCACTCATTTTCGAAATCGATGCGCTTGTGGCAATGGCAGACGTTACTCAGAGCAACGGCTACGTCATGCCGCAAGTCGAAGACGGGGCCATGCGCGTGGTCGCAGAAGATTTAGTGCACCCTTTCTTGGCGCAGGCCGTTGCTAACCCGGTCAACATCAATCAGGAACAGCGGGTGCTTTTTCTTACCGGACCCAATATGGCTGGCAAAACGACTTACCTTCGCGCCTTTGCCACCTCGTTATACCTGGCTCACCTGGGCATGGGTGTACCGGCAAGCCGTTTCAGCTTTGTGCCAGCCGAACAACTGTTTAGTTCTATTTCGCTCCGCGACGACCTGAGCACAGGCACCAGCTACTTTCGCGCTGAAGCATTGCGTGTCAAGGCAATCGCACTGGCTATCTCTAAAGGCCACAGGGTTGTGGCCATCATGGATGAGCCTTTTAAAGGAACAAACGTCAAAGACGCCTTTGATGCTTCCAGAGCAATACTGGAACGCTTCTCGACCAAAGAAGCTTGCCTGTTTATGTTTTCGTCACACCTGATTGAGCTGAGTGAGCACATCAGCGACACTGGAAAGATCGACTGTCGTTACTTCGAGGCTGAAGAAGGCGAAGGTAAACTGCGCTTTAACTACCTTTTACGCCCGGGCGTTTCCAGCCAGCGACTTGGCATGCGGGTGTTGCATGAAGAAGGCGTCTTCGAACTGTTGGACGGCCACTCAGGTTAACGCCAATACCGCCAGGAACCGTTCGGCTGTTGTTAGCGCCGCGGATTTTGCGACACCGGGTTATTGAGCCATTCAATGCATTTTTGGTTGAACACATCAGGCATTTCATACTGCAACCAATGGCCCGCATCGGCAACCAGTTCAAACCTGACATCAGGCCTGGCACTTTGGAAGACCTCTCGTCGCGCCTCAAGATCAGGGTAGGCCGGGGCATCATGATCACCGTAGATAACAAACAGAGGCGTCTTTGTGCCGCGAACACCATCAATAACCAACGTACCCCTGGCATATGGCGGGCTGCGAAATCGAGCCCGCGATGTATTACTCTGCTGAATGGCGACCGCGGTATCGTCGATCCGCGAGCGCTGATAAATCATCAACCTGGCCAGGTTTTCCTTTTGAACCGCAAGCACCTCGTCGCGGCTCATTCCAGACACTCGTTTAATAAGCGGTTTCATGGTGAGCCTACGGGGTAAATCTCCCACCGCCGCGGGTCCGGTCAGCATCACAGATTTTAGTAGCGTCGCCATGTCTTTCATCAGCATCGCGGTAACCGTGCAGCCCCACGAAAAGGCGACTACATGAAAGGCCGAATCGAACAATTGTTCCAGAGCGACTCTTGTTGCTCTAGCGGCGCTAACAGCATCTGATTCAACTTCGCACATTGAAGCGTCACCAAGGCCAGGCAGGTCAATCGCGTAAACATCAAATTGCTCGCGCAAGGCCGGAATGTTTCTGGTCCAATGCAGCCAAGACCCTGAGCCGCCATGAAGCAGCACCACTTTCTCGGCACCTGCATTTTCCCAGTGGCGAATAGGAATCCTGCCTTCGCCACAGGGGGCCCAGTGAATGACAGCCTCTTTTTGAAGCACCAGAATATCTTCGGGTAACGCTTCCATCAGTTTATCTGTGCTTGTGCTGTAAGGTGAATCGCTTTAGACCTCGTCGTTAGCGGCCTGCGCAAACTCGTAACAAAGCTCGCCCATCCGGAGTTCACCACTTCTTGTTTGTAAACCCATTGCCATGGCTTTACGCATGTTCTGCTGGGCGCCATTGGTCCGAAGCGTTTGTTGAAACAGAAATGCCTCTTCTAACAACCCTTCCCTCAGCGGCATCTCTGCATTATTAATAGACGCCTTACACATGGCAATCGCCTCCGCAGGCCAGCAAGCAATTCTTTTTGCCAAAGAATCCACAAAGTCATCCAGCCCGTTCGCCGAGTCAAAAACACGATTTAGGTAACCCCACTGTGCGGCCGTTTCTGCGTCAATATCATCACTACCAAGACAAATTTCCATTGCCCTACCCCGACCCACCAGCCTTGGCAGGCGCTGCGTGCCAGTTCCTCCGGGCAAAATACCAAGCGCCACTTCCATCTGATTGATGATGGTTTTCCCCTTTAGCCCAAACCGCATATCACAGGACGATGCAAATTCGTTTCCACCACCACCGGCTCTGCCGGCCATTTTAACAATGGTCGCCTTTGGCATTGTTCTAACGCGTTCACACATAAGGTGAAAATCCGAGAACTCCATACTCTTCTCAGCAGGCGCATCAGCCTCAAATTCTAAGATGGCTTCGACATCAAAATGGGCAATAAAGAAATCCGGATCGGCACTCTGAAATACCACGACTTTAACGGATTCATCCTGTTCAACCTCGCTGGTGAAACCAACCAGATCCATATAAAGCGAATGGGTCATGACATTTACGGGCGGATTATTAATGGTGGCTGTAAGCACCCCCAGTTCGTTTTTAATTTGAAGCGTTTGGTAGTCGTAAGCCATCATCAATCTCCTAGGTTAAGCCTTGAGCCTAGGGGGTCTGTAATTGCGGGTCAAGGCCCTGTTTAAGGGGCGCAAACTTACCGATCAGCAGGTTACGGCACTAGTCGGCCACAAAAGTCACATGACGATGCCTGTTATAGGCTGTTTCGCACGATTCCAGACTTACTCTCTTGAACGCCCACCATGCTTAAACAACCCCGTCAGGCTTAAACAACCCACTTAAGGCCTAAACAACCCCGTCAGGCCTAAATAACCCCGTCACGGTACCATTGCGCTAATTGGTCCGGGCTAAACCCCAGCGCTGACAATATTTCCGCATTGTGCTCGCCCAAGGATGGCGCTTTTTCCGGGCCACGCTTCGGCATTCCGTCAATATTAATAGGATGGGAAATAATTTTTCCGCCAATAGAGGCGTCGTTAGGCGCGACGGCCATTTTATTGACAAGAACCTGAGGGTCATCAACCATCTCTTCTATCAGACCAACAAGATAGGCTGGCACCTTGTGATGCTCAAATTGCTGCTGCCAATACACTGCGGGTTCCATCTGCATCCTGGCCTGCAACACCTCATAAAAAAGATCGTTATGCGTAAACCGAGTTTCTGGCGTCTGAAAACGTTCATCCTGGAGCAACACGGATAAACCCAGGCTAGCCAACAACGAGACGACTTCCTGCGGCGTACGCACCATTGACATGATGAAGTGACGTTCGTCAGCAGTTCCTAGCATAGTCCTGGGAAAGCGCCGTTTGCTGGCAAGCTCGCGGTACTGCGAATAATCCCCGCCGACAAAAGCGGCCTGAGCGATGCATGAGGCAGACCAGAGTCCATTAGCCAGTAATGAGGTGTGCACCATAGAGCCCTCACCTGTTCGCTCCCTTTTGAGCAGTGCTGTGACGATCGACGCGTAAAGTGTCACTGCTGACGGATGGTCACCCATGCCGGGCAATGCCGGGGCAGGAAACGCATTGTTGTCCCTAACAAGATCAGCCAGCCCCGACCGCGCCCAGTAAGCCACAAGGTCAAAGCTCTCTCGGTCTTTATCGGGCCCCGCTTCACCATAAGCACTTAGAGACGCATAGACCATCGACGGATTAAGGACCTTAATTTCTTCGTAATTGAGCCTCAACCTGTCCCGTAACGGGAACGGCTGATTCGTGATGTAAACATCACATTGTTCTATTAACCGGTGAAGAATCTTGATGCCTTCTTTTGTCTTCAGATTCAGCGAAAGGCTTCGCTTATTACGGGCATCCATATCCCACATATAATTAGTGGCGGCATCCGGCACGATCGCCGTCTCCGAAAGATTTCGGTAAGCATCTCCAACCCCGGGCATCTCGACTTTAATAACATCCGCCCCATAATCCGCAAGGATGGTTCCTGCCACAGGACCCGCTATCCAACTTCCAACATCCAGCACTTTTAATCCATCGAACAGGTCGTCGCTCATTTAGCAGATCCTTTCAGAACAAATTGAAGTCTATCAGAAGCCAGGGGATAGGATTCGAAGACGGAATCCGTACACTGGTCGATATGCTGAACCTGTTCCAATCGAACCAGATGTCTGAACTAGCCCGGGCGTTCTGCGCGAGAAATACATTATTCAACGACCCTTTTGAACCACTCACCGTGGTTGTTCAAAGTTTTGGCCTGGGTCAATGGCTAAAGCTTCAGCTCTCGGATCATCACGGTATTAGCAGCAATGTCGACTGCATTTTGCCAGCCACTTTTTTGTGGAAGCTCTACCAGTCGCTGATCCCCGAAACGCTACTCGTCAATGATTCCCCGTATGACCGACATCGCCTGACCTGGCGGATTATGCGCCTGCTAAAAAAAAACCCCGGGCTTGCCAGTGACATTGATACTTACCTGACCGGCGCAGGCGATAAAGACCTTCGGTTACATCAACTCGCCGCGGAATTGGCGCTGCTGTTCGACGAATACCTCATGTACCGACCAGACTGGATTCTGCAATGGCAAAAGGAACGCCGAGCACTGACCGGGCACGAGGCCTGGCAGGCTGATTTATGGCGAATCATCCAGGACGACTTGGCAGGTAACCGGGGCTTACACAGGGCGGCATTGCACGAGCAGGTTTTACAAGCTCTGGTTCACCCGTCAAACAACCATCAACCCAACGCAGTGCGCGAACGCATCAGTATTTTTGGGCTGTCTACCTTACCACCGCTTCAATTGCAGACCTTTGAAGCGATGGCTAAATCGACCGAGGTCGATATCTATTTTTTAAACCCCTGCGCCCATTATTGGGGGGACATTGTTTCCGAAAAAGACAAAGCGCGGCGCTCAATCCGCAGCCTATTGGCAACGCAAGAGCCACTCGTCGACGACGACTACCTGGAAGTTGGCAATCCATTGCTGTCATCACTGGGCAAACAGGGACGGGAGTTTCTTGAACTGCTACTGGAATCCAACCAGGTGCACTCGGAAGAGCTTTTCCTTGATCGGCAAGAAAATACGTCGCTGGATGTCGTTAAAAACGACATCCTAAACCTGACCTTCGGCGGTGAGTTTGGCGCTGAATGCCAACCAACTCCGCGACAGTTCAACGACACGTCCATCCAGATCCATATCTGTCACAGCAGACTTCGTGAAGTTGAGGTGCTACACGACCAGATACTACACGCCATAAAACAGTCTCCTACACTTAGACTTAACGATATCCTGGTGATGGTTCCGAATATTGCAGAATACGCACCGTTTATTCAGTCAGTATTTTCCAACAACCTGGCGTACCGGATTGCTGACCGAAGTTCCGCTGAAAACAGCACGCTGCTCAGTAGTTTCATGAATCTACTTAACCTGCCTGAACTCAGGTTGTCGGGTCCCGACGTCCTGGACCTACTGGAAGTGCCCGCCATCATGAGGCACTTTGATCTTACTCAGGAAAACCTCGAGACGATTTCCTACTGGGTTAATGAATCGGGTATCCGGTGGGAATTGAGCGGCAAGGACAAGCAGGACTATTGGAACCTGCCTCCCGAAGACCAGAACAGCTGGAAGTTCGGGATAAACCGCCTTTTACTGGGGTTCGCCATGTCACCCGACCAAGGCAGCTGGGATGGCATTCTGCCCTTCGAGATTACCCCGGCGGACACCGGCCTTCTTGGCAAGCTTTGTTATTTTGTAGACTTACTGGGGGACGTAAGAACAGAACTTAGCGAGCCCAAAGGGGTCGATGCATGGCAAAAACTGGTGACACGATTAATCTCAACATTTTACGACCCCCGTGGCGACGAGGTCCTTGAAGTTAACCAATTGCTACAAGTCATCGACGAAATTAGCCTTGATGCCAGCGCTGGTCGCTACGAGGACAAGGTTTCTCGCCAGATGATGTCCTACTCAATCAATCAGGCACTTTCCAGCCAGGACTCAAATGCCGGTTTTATCTCCGGCGGTATTACCTTCGCGACCCTCGTACCCATGAGAAGCATACCGTTTCGTATGGTTGCTCTAATGGGGATGAATGACGGTGAATATCCTCGTGACGTCAGGCCACACTCTTTTGACCTGATTGCCAGTTGTCCCGCCAGGAAAGGCGACCGGTCAAAAAAACTGGATGATCGATACCTGTTTCTTGAAGCGTTGCTGTCCGCAGGTGAAGTTTTTTATGTCAGCTTCGTTGGCAAAGGCATTAGGGACAACAAGGATCTTCCCCCCTCTGTTGTCGTTGGCGAATGGCTGCATTACCTGAAAGCAGTATTCGGTGAAGACTATTCCATCCGCCATGCCCTGCAGCCATTTAGCCGGAGATACTATCAGGGCGGTCGTCTACAGTCGTTCTCTACCCTATGGCATGAGGCGCTGTCTGCCAAAGAACCCGCGCCGGCCTTTATGGAGAACCCGCTAGCCCCGGACGAATCGATGACATGCACCGGTATTGCGCAACTTTCCAAATTCCTGCGACACCCCGGAAAATACTTTTTGCAGCAAAGGCTGGGCGCCTACCTTGATGTCAATGAAGTCGAACTTAAAGATACTGAGTCATTCGAACTGGATCCACTGGAACGGTTCCAACTGGCCGATGACGCTTTGGGTATCTTGATGAACGGCCATGACCTTGAGCAATTCAAACGACAAGTATCACTGTCCGGCGGCATACTCCCGGGTAATATCGGCCAACAACAGTTAACACGAGAGCTCACAAGGGCCCAGGCCATTCAGGCGCGCGCAGCAGATTACCTTAAAGCCCCAAGGGCTTTCATCAAGACCAACATTGAGATCGCAGGGAGCCTGCTTAGCGTTGAACTAGACAACCTTTACGGAGACAACATCGTTAACTACCGTGCGGGAAAACTCGGTGCGGGACAACTGCTAGACACCTGGGTTCAGCATCTTGCGGCAAACATTGCAAAGCCAAACACGTCTACGATTTTTATTTTCCGGGGCGACACAGATGAAGCGAAGGTCAGCAGACTACCGCCAGTTAACCCGCCGACGGCCGAAGCAATTCTGTGCAATTTACTAGACCTGTACGACGAAGGCGTCGCCAGCCCCTTACTGTTGCCTCCGGAGGCTTGCAAAGCTTTTACCAAAAGCCAGCGAGACGGCTTATCGGTAGACAGCTCGATCCTGAAAGCTCGCCAAGGCTGGGAAAGGAATCAGCCCGGGGCTGAGGGCAAAGACCGATACTGGGCAAGGCTGTTCCAACTACCTGAGGCATTTCACGACAGGTTCATCAATGACGCGGTATCGGTCTGGCAACCCATTTTAGAGGTGCAAGTCGATGAATAGCATAGACGTCAGTTTCGACCCGATGACCGTGCCACTGGATCATGGTCAGCTGATTGAAGCAAGCGCCGGTACCGGTAAGACCTATACGATCACTAATCTGTGTCTGAGGCTATTACTCGGTCGCAACTCGCCGTGGCAACGACCACTGGCAATCAACGAAATCCTCATTCTGACCTTTACTATCGCTGCCACCGCTGAGCTTAAATTCAGGATTTCAAAACGAATTGAAGAGGCTCGGCTCGCCTTTAGAACCGGTGACGGTGAGGATGACAAATTCATCCGACATTTACTTGAGACCTCCAATGACGCTTCAACAGACCTGAAATTGCTGACCGCCGCGAGCCAGTTAGTCGATGAAGCGAGCATTTTCACCATCCACGGTTTTTGCGCAAGCGTTCTTGGCGAGCAAACCTTTGAGTCGGGCATTCTATTCGACCAGGACCTCAACGCGGAACGGGACCACCTGCTTAAGCTTGCCGCAGAGGACTGCTACCGCACTTTGATCATGCCCATGCAGGAAGATATCCGGCAACTGGCGTTAACACTTTGGCCAACCCCCGCAATACTGGCGAGTAAGCTGTCACCTTTTCTCTTTCGCGGCAAGCTACTGGTCCTTCCTGCTCAGACACCCGAAGATTCAAATGAACTGGTGCTCAAAGCCCGCCAAGCTCAGACCCTCTGGGGAAATGACGATCTGGAACGAATACTGTTTAACGCTAATCTCAAGAAAAATTTAAAGCCTTATCGACGGCTCGGGCAGATGACCGAATTTTGTCTTTCACCTGGCATCGAGTTGGACAACGAACTCTGGAAAATCTATTCCACTGACACCCTGACCGGCGCGGTAAAAAAAGGCAGCGTTTTACCTATACACCCCGCCCTTGAACTGATCACAGAGGTTCATCTAGGCATCAATACAGTCACAACCAACCTCTGGCATCAGGTATACGCCAGCGTCTCCAAGCTGATGCAACATCACAAAGAGACCTGGAACAAGATGACCCTTGACGATTTACTGACGTCCCTTGCACAAGCCGTAAACAGGCCAGGGGCATCATTGCCGGAATCCATGGCTGACCGCTGGCCCATCGCTATGATCGATGAGTTCCAGGACACGGACAACATCCAGAACAGTATTTTCTCTCGCGTTTATCAGGATGGTAACAAGGGACAATCGCTACTGATGATTGGCGACCCGAAACAAGCCATCTATAGCTTTCGCGGCGCAGACGTTTACACCTACATAAATGCCCGACGATCATCGAGCAGGCTGCACAACCTTGATGTGAACTGGCGTTCGTCGCCGGCACTCATTGAAGCGACAAACATTCTTTTCCAGCGGGACAATATTTTTGGTAACGATTCAGATATGCCTTTTGTTCCAGTGAAACCCGCACCAAAAAATGCTGGTATGAAGATGATGGTTGGCGGCGTCGAATGTCTCCCTTACCAACTCTTTGTACTCGAAGACCCCGAACAGTTCACTAGCGTCGCGGAACTAACAGAACAGGCGATGAATTATGCGGCAGAACAAACAGTTTCGCTGATCAACGACCAGCGCCATAGCAGCCTTGATGGCGAACCTGTCAACGCCGGGAAAATTGCGTTTCTGGTGAGAAAGCGCGCCGATGCTCTCGCCGCCCAACAAGCGCTTTCCTCTCGAGGTGTGCAAAGTGTGTACCTGACGCTAGAGAGTGTCTTCCTGCAGGATACCGCAGCCGACCTTAAGCTGATCCTGGAGGCGATACTCGAACCTGCTAACGACCAGGCAATCAAAGCCGCGCTTACAACGCGCCTGATGCAGACAACTGCCATTGATATCGACGGCCTGAATCACGACATTCAGGCGCAGCAGGCTGTGCTTGCAGAATTTCATGCCTACCATGATATGTGGCTCGAGCAGGGGGTTTCGCCAATGCTTAATGCCCTAATGAAACGCCGTCACCTGGCTCAAAAATGGTTACAGCGCCCAAACGGCGAAAGGCAAATAACCAACCTGCGGCACCTGATAGAAATACTGCAAAAGCAATCAGGCAGCGTCAAGGGGATGCACCAGTTAATCAAATGGTTTAGCCACGAACAGCGTGATGCCGAAACCGGAGCTGCCGAAGACCGACAGCTCCGACTGGAAAGTGACGAAAACCTTGTCAAAATTGTAACCATGCACGCAGCAAAAGGACTTGAATACGATATTGTCATGATTCCCATGCCCGCGTTCGTGACGCGCAGTAAGAACAACGCAGATCCTGCACTGTTCCATATCGAACAGGAAGGAATCTATAGCGCAGGGGTTGAGCTGGGTGATGACGATCACCACCGGCGCCTAAGCGTCAAAGAAGAGCAGGAAGAAGACATGCGCCTGCTTTACGTTGCAATGACCAGAGCAAAATATCGTTGTTACCTTGGCGTGCCAAAGCTGCGCTCGTTTGCAGGTTCCGCCATTGGACGACTGCTCGACATTAAAACACTCAAAAAAGATGAATCACTGCTGCATCGCGTGCGCGGCGTTTTGCCACAAGACCTCTTCGAGATCGTTGAGGCAGACAAGATAGTCAATACAAAATTCACCGATAGCGCCCCTCGTCGCCCACTGACAACACCACCAGCAAAGCCCATCGTTGATGAGCATTGGCGAGTCCACAGCTACACGGGGGTGGCCGCCAGGTTAAACGTCCACGAGCCTGTCATGGTCACGGGATATGCCGATGATGATCAAAACGAAGAACCCCCAAACATCCAGAACCTGTTAACTCGGCACAGCTTTCCACGAGGCGCTCGTGTCGGCGTCATTTTGCACAGTCTAATGGAGGATCTTGACTTCCAGACTGATGACTTCTCGGTCCTGTGCGACCGAGCCCTCAGGAGACTTGGTTTAGAAGATGAATGGCTACCTGTCCTTGAGCAATGGATTCAGGACATTGTGACAGCGCCAATCGGGGACTTTGCCCTAAATAATGTCGGTTTAACGGACCGGTTAGATGAAATGGAGTTCCACTTCCCACTGGCGACATCGACTAACCTGGTGCAGTTCCTGGTCGAAAAAGGATACCTGGAGGGCGCCGCTAACAAGGCGCTTTTACTGCAGGGACAGATGACAGGGCTAATCGACCTTCTGTTTCGGCACGATGGCAAATACTACATCGCCGACTACAAATCGAACTTTTTGGGTAGTTCCCTGGCGGATTACAATGGTGAATCCGTTGCCCACGCCATGCAAAGTCATCAGTACCATCTGCAATACCTGATTTACACCGTTGCCGTGCACCGGATGCTTAAACAGAAACTGGCAGGTTACCAATATGAAACACACATGGGAGGCGCTTACTACCTTTTCCTTCGCGGCATGAACCCGCAGGATTCTCGGGGAATATTTTTCACCAAACCTGACCTGGAGACTGTACTCAGGCTTGATGAATTATTAGGAGGAGTCAGTGGCTGAGTTACATGGCGCTTTATTCGAACAGCATTTTCTTCGCCTGATCGGCAGTAAAACCGGACAGATTGAACCGGGCGCTCGCAGGCTAATGGCGCAACTCGTCACGGCCACTATAAATCAGCATTCCTGCCTGGACCTGACGGGGGTAGACCCTGGGCTTAAACAACAGCTTCGAGCAGAAACGTCAGTCGGGGGCCCTGAAGATGAAAAACCCTTTATTCTGAGCCACGACAAGCTGTACCTGAACAGGTTTTATCATTACGAGTCCGACGTTGCAGCGCTGATCAGCGCAAGAAACGTAGCGCTGGGAATTCCCGACGCTAACCTTTTAGCCACAAAACTGGAACAACATTTTGGCGATGCAGAACATAATCGCCAAAAGCTCGCCGCTTTCCTGGCGATCACCCGCAAACTTGCCGTTATCACGGGCGGTCCCGGCACCGGAAAAACCAGTACCGTCGTCAAAATTCTCGATATTCTGCTAGAGGAATCACCCGACCTAACCATTAAACTGGTTGCACCAACAGGTAAGGCGGCCATGCGTTTGTCTGACTCGATCAGCGAGTGGGCAGCCACCAGAGAGAAGAAGTTTCAGGTACAAACACTGCACCGACTGCTGGGTATGCGCAAGGATGGAAGAACCTGGCGTCATGGCCCTCAAAACCAGCTTAAGGTTGACCTGCTGATTGTTGATGAAGCATCCATGATTGACCTCACGATGATGCACCGCTTGCTCGGCGCCCTGCCCGATCACACTCGCCTGATTCTTCTTGGTGACCCGAATCAGCTACCCAGCGTTGATACCGGTAACGTGCTTGCGGACCTTTGCGCAGGAGAAACGGGGTTCTCCGACACCTTTGGCGAACTCGCCTCGAACTTTGTGGGTGAAGTCCAAATTGTCAAAAGCCCCCATCATCTGACTGATGCCGTCTGCGAATTAGATAAAAGCTACCGGTTCGATCCTGATAGCGGTATCGCCGCATTGTCAAAGGCGGTTCAGTCCGGCCAATCCGCGCCTAGCCTTCAGGACAACAGCGTCGTATTCAGCGCCGGTAGCGGGGGACCTTTAGTACACCAGATGCTTGGACACTGGAAAGATTACATTGACCTGCTCGAAGGGGAAAATTTTGACCCTGCGTTACTACTGAGCACTTTTGAACAAACCCGTATTCTTTGTAGCCGGCGAGGCGGTGATGCAGGTGTGGAACAAATTAACCTGGGCATCGAAACAGCGCTGGCAGCACAGGGCATCAAATCACCAGACAGTGAATTCTATGCTGGACGCCCAGTCCTGATCAGCCGTAACGATTACAACCTGGGGTTATTCAATGGCGATATCGGGATCTGCACGCCCATAGAAAACAGTGATCAATTCGTCGTCAGTTTCCCGGGGGCCACTGAGCCACTGCTTGCTTCGCGTTTACCGAAACATGAATCGTGCTTTGCGATGACTGTTCATAAAGCTCAAGGGTCTGAATTTGATCACGTCACTTTGGCGCTCAGCGAAGAAGCCTCCGATGACGCAGCAAGTCTACTAACCCGTGAACTCTTGTATACCGCCATCACGCGGGCAAAAAAATCCATCACAATTCATTGCAGTACACAGGTCTGGGAACGCGCAGTCAGTCAATCATCGCGCAGGGTCAGCGGGATGACGCAGTTTCTTGGTATTGTGAACGATTCGGAGTCGGCAATTGTTCAATCGGAGCTTTTCTGACCTTACCATTTCGGCTTGCGTAACAATGTGGTTCCTATCTAAGATGCGATATGCGCTACTTATCTTTCATCGGCAAACAACTCTTTAGCCTGACCTCCTCGCTGGTTGTCATTCTGAACCTTGGATTCTGGATGTTCCCTTTGATAGGCATCGCCGTGATTCGGTCACTCATTGGCGGTTTCGAGCCACTTCACAATGGGTGTACAAAATTAATTGAGCTGTGCTACAAAAGTGCCGCGGCTATCAACAGCGCCTGGATGATTCATGTGGTACGTGTGAATTTCAAGGTCGATGGCACCCTTCCAGATCATCCTACCCAGGTAATCGTGGTCAATCACCAAACCTGGTTTGATATCCCCATCCTGCAACATGTCGTCACCGGTCGGGGACCCATTTTGAAGTTCCTGATAAAGCGACAGTTAGTTTGGGTACCGATAGTCGGGTGGATCTGCTACGCCCTTAACTTCCCTCGCCTGAATAGGAGTGGTGGCGGAAGTGCCCAGCGGGAAGATTTTAATGCGATAAAGGCGGCCTCTTCAACGATGCAAAAAGAAAGAGGCGCACTATTGATCTTCGCTGAAGGAACGCGCATCACTGAAGAAAAGCATCGAAACCAAAACTCACCTTATAAAAAGTTACTCATTCCAAGACCTGGCGGCCTGAAAATAGCACTTTCAACCATGCCACCCGATACGCCGGTGGTAGACATCACTATCAACTACAACGGCGGTGAAACAAATTTTTGGAAGTGCCTGCATGGCGCAAACAGAAACATTGATATTCATATTGAAGAACACAATGCCGCAGCGATACTTGACGCCAGAAGCTGGCTTAATGATCGCTGGGCGCAAAAAGACAAACGCCTGCAATAAGCGTCGGCTCCTCGGGTTGTCGCTAATAAGCCTTTTCGCGCTACCAGGATTTAACGGCGAAATCCTGTTCAGTGCATTGTCTCCGATCAAACGCCTCAGTCCCGCAATATCAAGCTTTGGCGAATCCGACCCGTCGGCACACAGCAGATGATTGCCGCCATTTGTACGCTGCACCTTGACCATTAACTGGTTGTCAATCAAGACCGATCGCCGCGACTGATGCCCGTTAACGGCCACTGTCCCGTTAACCAACACTGTTCCATTAACCGACACTGTTCCGTTAACCGACACTGTTCCGTTAACCGACACAATCCCGTTAACCGACACTATCCCGCGAACACCGTTCGATCAGGTGGGCGAAGGTCCGGCCGGTATGGAAGCGCAATCCCTATCAGGGAAGTTTCGCCGTGACCCTAATCTCCACATGCGCGCCCGGCACCGCCAATTCGGTAATCCCGATTGCGGTCCATGCAGGCCATGGTTCAGAGAGATATTTGTCGCGAACCGCCATAAATTCCGCCATATGGGCTCGTAAGCCAACATGGTAGCTGGTGTACTCAACGATGTGGCTGGCATCAGCGCCGGCTTCCTTTAGCAGAGAAATAACATCGGACCACGCGTTATCAAACTCTTCGCTGATGTCCTTGGGCACCTTTCCTTGCGGCCCGGTCCCGATGATGCCTGAGCAAAGCAGAAACCCGTCGCTTGCGACTGCCTCAGAAAAATGGAAGTTGTCATAGTGAAATTTCGCCGAATCTCTAACGATGTTTTTGATCGTCATGCTTGTTATTCCATCTAGTAAAAGCAGTCAGTGTGCAGCGATGGCATTCTGCATTCAAGGCATTCTGCTATAATCCCAGACCGTTCCAGGCTGGCGTTGATTTCGTGGTAACTCATCAATTTACGGCCCTGCAGCACAAACAGTTCCTTAAATTCTGGCTGGGTTCATTTACCTCCGTGGGTGCCACTCAATTACAGGTGATGGGATTGGGATGGCTAGTCTATGAACTGTCAAACAGCAGCCTCGCACTAGGCTACCTGGGCGCAGCCGCGGGTCTCCCCGCTATTGTCACCACGTTGTTTGGCGGCGCACTGGCTGACCAAATCGATAAACGCAGGCTGCTGATTGTCACCTCCGCGTTAACCGCAACGCTGTTGGCCTTACTTGCCTACCTGGACTGGGCAGGCGTCGTTCAAGTCTGGCACGTGATCGCGATTGCGGGCGTTATATCCGTCATCACAGGGTTTGATTGGCCGGCAAGACAATCCATCTTTCCTTCCCTCATTGACCGACAGGATATGATGAGCGCAGTCGCACTGACCACGGTGATCTGGCAGGCCACGCGTATGATCATGCCTGCATTCGGCGGACTGATTATTGCCATCAGTGACACATGGCTGCTTTTTACCCTTTGTAGCGCCGGTTTCTTTCTAATGTTCCTCATTCTGCTAAACCTTAAGGTAGCACCCGCGGTAACTGCCACCCAACAATCAACCGTCAGCCAAATTGTTGAAGGTATCCGTTTCATCCTTAACAACCGGAATTTCTTGATCCTGATAAGCCTGTCTTATGCCGTTTTCTTCTTTGCCAGCGCCTATATGCCACTCATGCCCGCCTTCGCCGAAGTGCTGAATGTTGATGGCAAAGGCTATGGTTATCTTTTGTCCATCACCGGCGTCGGCGCGGTCATCGGAACGGTGATATCAGGCTCGTTGCAAAAATCGCCCCGACTAGGCCTTTTGATGCTGCTGTCGGCACTTACTTTTTGTGTGTTTGTTTACCTGTTCGCGCTGGTCTGTTGGCTGGGGATCTCCGGCGCATTCTACTTCGCACTAGCCATGCTTTTTTCAGCGTCCATATTCAGTTCGATTTTTATGGTGACAACAACGACGATCCTGCAACTGGAGGTGCCCGATCAAATTCGTGGTCGCGTCATGGGTTTTCACGGTATTTCCTATAATCTGTTCCCCATGGGCGCATTGCTGGCAGGGACTATCGCCGAGGCAAGCAATCCATCGGTTGGGATCAGTGTCAGCACCACAGTTTTTGTTGCGTTCCTGCTCTGGGTTTTAGTTACCCAACCGGACGCCAGAAAAATAGACGGCACGGCGATCACGGAAAAGCCTGACTAGGCAGGCCTATTTTACTAAATATCGTCATGGTTATCGTCAATAAAACGTACGATTCGATCAAGGCCTTCCGCCAAACGATCCGGACCTAGCGCAAAACAGATACGAATGTATTCATCGTTACCCTCTCCGAAGGTATAGCCCGGCGCGACCCCAACATCCTCTTTCTCCAGCAGCATCTCAGCAAACCTTCGACTGGATTTAAGACCTTTTATTCGCGGAAACGCATAAAAAGCACCATCCGGCACGCACAAATCAATGGCCGGGTGATTGCCCAGTTTGTCGATTAGCAGCTGTTTTCCCGCTTCATACTGATCCTTCAACTGCCGCACGTGGTCCTCACCCTGTTTCAACGCGGTAATACATGCCTGTTGGGCAAACACGGTCGCCCCAGTATTAAAACACTCGGACATAATAGCCCAGTGAGCGCCCTGAGATTTAGGCGCGACTACCCAACCTACCCTCCAACCGGTCATTGCCCACGCTTTGGAAAAACCATTAACAATGACAATCGGATCTTCGCCACCCGCAATCTGCACAAAAGAAGGTGCAGCATCCGCGCCATAGTAATGCCGGTGGTAGACCTCGTCTGCTATCAGCAGAATATCGTTATCACGACAGTACCCAAGCAGCTTCTCTTGATCAGGCCTCTGCATGACCCAACCGGTAGGGTTACAGGGCGAGTTGACAAAAATACTCTTTGTCTCTGGCGTGACGGCATCAATAATCTCATCAGCCGATAATTGCCAGCCAGTTTTGGTTTCCCTTTGCCTGACCGTGTTTACATTTGCACCGGTGATGGCGTAGGTCGTTTCTATGTTTGGCCAGTGCGGACTGACCACCAGTGCATCGTCACCCTGTGACAAAGCCATTTGGGCCGCAATGGTGATGCAAAGCATTGATGAACCAGGCACCGATATCCTTTCTTCATCTATGGCCACATCGTAGAGGTTATTTAAATAATCGCGGATCGAAGCTCTGAGTTCCGGCAAGCCACGCGTATTCACATAAAAAGTCTGCCCATCGTCCAACGCTTTTTTAGCCGCCTCTCGAATAAACGCTGGAGTCACAAGGTCACCTTCACCAAACCACAAGGGAATGACACTGGGGTCACCTAACCGCGGCATGGCTATACCGGTAATTCCGTTTTGTTCCAGAAGGGCAATGTCAGGTCGGACTGCTTGCATTAATTAGGCTTCCTTAATAGCTAGTTAGCGGCTTTCGGCGTGTTCCAGATATCTCTTTTTATTTTTCAGCTACCGCAGTTTCTCCATCAAACCTTAATGAGACTTTCAACGGCTTCATCTTCTTCCTGGACCTTTGCCAGCGCTGGTGCCACGACAATCAACTCCTCCAGAATGGCAAAAAATACTACCCTCGACATTGGAACTACAAGCTTTATCACTGTCTTTAGCGCCACAGGGCCACCGGGTATGCTAGCCTTGAAATCGTCGTCGTCTGCACAACACAATGAAAATATTTAAATATCTTATCCTGATCCTGATTTTTCTGTTGGGATGTTCAGCAATGGTCTTTTACGAGGGGGACATCCCCGCGGACGTCGTTGATGCAAGATATACCAGCTCTGATTCACAGTTTTTAAGATTAGGTGATCTTGGTCGTCTGCACTACCGGGATGAAGGCCGTAGACAAGCCCCACCTCTCCTGCTGATACATGGGTCAAACGCTTCGTTGCATATTTTCGAGCCCTGGGTGGTTCGGCTGAAAGACAAATTCAGGATTATCACCATCGACCTCCCGGGTCATGGCCTAACAGGCGAGGTTCCCTCAGGCGACTACTCGAGCAAGACCATGGTCGAAGTGGTGAATGCGTTGGTCAACAAGCTGGAGTTGGAACACTTTGTCATTGGCGGCAGTGCCATGGGCGGCAGCGTCGCACTCCGGTACGTTCTGGATCACCCCGAGAAGATCACAGGTCTTGTATTAATCGATGCGGCTGGTTACACGAAGAACGGAGGGGGAACTGATACGTCCCAGGGTATTTTAGCGTTTAGCCTGCTCAAACATCGCTGGTTTCGAGCAATAGGCGAAGTCATGGATCCTTATTATTTTGTATCACAAGGTTTGAAAGGGGCTTTCCATGATCAGGCTTTCGTTACGGAAGCGATGGTCATGCGCTACCACGACCTTACTTTGAGGAAAGGTACCCGAAAGGCCACAATGAAGCGTTTTTCTCAGACGACAGACGAAAACTTTCAGGATGGGGACCTCGCCAACTTTGCCGAGCTTGACCTCCCAACGCTCCTAATGTGGGGGAAAGAAGATGCGATAGCCCCATTTACGCTGACAGCAGGATACGAGGCACTGGTTCCAAATATCTCGACGGCCTATTATGCCGACGTCGGACACCTGCCAATGGAAGAAGTCCCGAAAACCTCTGCAGCAGACCTTATCGACTTTATGGAAGCCATAGATGAAAATTAAATCAATCTGGAGATATCCCATCAAATCAATGGGTGGAGAATCTCTCACCCAGAGTTTACTTAGCGAACAGGGTGTTGTTGGTGATCGCCTTTATGCTCTGCATGACGGTCAATCAATCTGTAGTGCAAAAAAGTATGCTCAGCTAATGCGCTACTCAGCCCGATACGACACCGAACCGGATGGCATCAATATTCCTCCCGTTACCCTGGAGATAGGCAATACTGCCGTGAACTCGGAAGACACTAACCTCGAAGAACTGCTGACTAGAGAACTTGGCACCAACGTCACACTCGACAAGTTAAAACCCGATGACAATCTCGAATATTATCGACGTTCGACAGCACAGCAACCCATCGAAGAAATCAGGAACGTACTCGGTCTAGAAGACGGAGAACCTTTCCCTGATTTCTCAGAGTTCCCGGACTCATCCTTTGAGTTCAGCACACCACCTGGCAGCTTCTTCGATGCCTACCCGATACTCGTGCTAACGACCAACTCGTTAAACCGACTGCAACAAGTCACGCAAGGGGCCGTTATCGATGAACGACGCTTCCGGCCAAACCTAGTGATAGAGGCTGAAGAACTTGAAGCAGGTTTTATTGAGGAGCAGTGGAGAGACCGTTTTCTCGAGATTGGCGATACTATTATTAAACTCACTCTGCCGTGCCCCAGATGCGTGATGACAACAATCGCCTTCCAGGACCTGGAAAAGGCACCACAAATAATGAGAGCACTGGTGCAAGAGAATCATCACAAGCTAGGTATTTATGGCCAGGTGGTCAAGTCAGGCAAGATCCAAGTAGGAGATCAGGCCCACCTGACTGAGGTGGCCTGAGGAAATAGATATAAATTCGGAGTTTCTTGAATCGTGATACCTGTCACACTGCTTTCCGGATACCTTGGCGCGGGTAAAACCACCCTTTTAAACGACATTCTGCAAGCCCCAAAAGGATTAAAGCTTGTCGTATTGGTTAATGAGTTTGGTGATATCAATATAGACATGGAGCTCATCAAGGAGCGTTCCGATGACGCCATTGCCTTAACCAATGGATGCGCATGCTGCACAATTAATGACGACCTTATTAGCGCACTGGCGGCCATCGAGGAACGGGCAACACCCCCTGACGCTGTTGTCATAGAGGCCAGCGGCGTCGCAAACCTGGCAAGACTTAAACAGGCGCCCGCGAACTACCCAGGGTTCAGCGTTGCACAAGGTATTACGCTGGTAGATACCTCTTCTATCGGTCGCTTATTAAAAGACAAATTTGTCAGCACGACCGTTCGCGACCAGATTATTGAGGCTGATCAACTGATACTGACAAAAAGAGACCTGGCCAACCCGCAATTACCTCTCGAAAAAATTCTTAGTGAACTCGGCGCCGTTCCACCGCGCCTGGAACGTGATGCTTTTCTGGCAAATCTAAAAGAGCAACTGACACTATCTATCGCGCCTGGAGCAATCTTTAGACCTGCATCCAACGTTCACCTAACCCACCAGCAACACTGGGTCGAACTTGGAGACCTATCGATGGACCGGCTTTGTCACTTTTTAAAATCGCGTCCACCGGAAATCGTGCGCATCAAGGGTTTCGTCAACGTTAACGGGAACCCGTTTTTGGTTCAGGCGGACACGGGCGGCTTTACCATAGAGAAAAGTACCGCGAACCCTTCGAAACAGGGGCTTCAGGTCATTGGCACCCTAGCCATGAATAGCAACGAAGTGATCTCAAGCATCAGGAAAATTGAGCGCCTATGATCAAGGTCTTTGTCAGCGCTTCGCTACAGCTAAAAAATTTCTCGCCACCTGAGCGTGTAACGCTGCCCCGTAGGCCATCGCTGATTCATTCAGGATCATCCGATTAGAATGGCAGGGAGCCGCCAGCGCCGGGGCTTCTGGTTTAACGCCCAAAAACAACATAGCCCCCGGAAATCTCTGTAATAGATAAGAAAAATCCTCGGCGCCCATCATCGGTGATCGCATCGGCCTGTAGGATTTTTCACCAAACAGATCGCGCACGGTTTGTGCCGCGAACGCTGTGAAGGCACCTTCGTTTACCGTAACCGGATAGCCCTGCTTGATCTTGAATTCGACCTCCATCTCGTGAGCTTCACCGATCTTCGTCGCAAGCCGGCAGAGCCCTTTATGGGCCAGAGCTCTTGATTTTTCTGATGTCGACCGAAGGGTACCAAGCACATTGGCAACTTCGGGAATCACGTTACTAGTCGTTCCGGCCTCAATCTTAGTCGTGGTAAGAACGATGGGATCGAACGCAGGTACCCTTCGGGTGACAAACGTCTGAAACGCCTGAACGATCTCGCAGGCAACTGGAATCGGGTCCAAACAATCGTGCGGCATAGAGGCGTGTCCACCCCGACCCCGAACTGTCATTTCAAAGGTATCTGCTGCTGCTAGCAAGGGCCCAGGGCGCCCCGTAAAGACTCCCGCTTCCAGCAACGGGGTAATGTGCAACGCAAATACGGCATCCGGGGAATTCGGGTCATCAAACAACCCTTCTTCCAACACTTCACGAGCCCCAAAAAAACCTTCCTCGCCCGTCTGGAAAAAGAAATCCACGCTGCCAGCCAATTCATTCTGGTGTTGCTTTAGTACTTTCGCAGCTCCTACGAGCATCGCCGTGTGAGAATCGTGTCCACACGCGTGCATTAGCCCAGGGTTTTTTGACGCAAAGGTGAGGTCATTGTCTTCGGGCATGGGAAGCGCATCCATATCCCCTCGAAGGAGTATTCGCCCACCTGGTTTCGCACCATGTAGCGTTGCAACAATGCTGGTTGTCCGCTCGCTCTTGCGGATCTCAAGGTCAAGGTCACTAATCGATTCCAACACTGCCGCAGTGGTTTTAGGAAGATCATTCCCCAGCTCTGGATTAGCATGAATCCTGCGCCGTAGTTCGATGATGCCAGGTAAGAGTGACTGAGCTTCTGAAAACGTATCCATAAGTTCTATCCACTGTTGTTGTGAACGAGTGTTGTCAACAGGTGCTATCAACAGGTGCTATCAACAGGAGCCGTCAACAGGTGCTATCAACAGGAGCCGTCAACAGGTGCTATCAACAGATGCCATCAGCAGGTGCTATCAGCAGGTGCTATCAACAGGTGCCATCAAGGGGTTCCGTCAACAAGTGCCATCAACGGGTTCCGTCAACAGGTGCCATCAACGGGTTCCGTCAACAGGTGCCATCAACGGGTTCTGCCAAGCGTCTTAGCCAAAAGGTACAGTGAACCCACTCGCCATCGCCATTAGCGCGCTTGCTTCAACACCACCTTTTAATCGCTCTAACTCACCTCCATCGAGCCACACACCCTGACATTTAGGGCAACGATCGACCACTATCATGTGCGCGATCTCTTTTGACATGGGCTCCCCATCTACAGGACATGGATGAAGTTCTTCACCCTTAGCCTCTACTAGAAGTTGCATTTCATTCTCACAAGCCAGACACGTTGCCTTTCCATCAACCTCGTGTCGGGTTTTCGCACCACATCTCGCACACTTTTCACCAAAAAAAGACATAAGATTTTCACTAACTTTAGGGTAAACGTCATTGTCTGCGGACCTGCCCTTGCTTGTCAAACCCTATCAACAGTCGATGACAACTACTATTATTTAGGTAAACTTGCTCAGCACACTTGGTCTTAATCATGAAAATTTCCAGCAAGCCAACTAATCCCGTCCCCCTCGTCACCCAGGGTGACCTATCACTTTACTTTGTGGGCTGCGGTTCCGCCTTTGCGAGAACCCTTTATCAAAATAATCTTTTGATCACTAAGGGAAACCACCACTTGTTGATCGACTGCGGAACGCGATGTTCCCAAGCGCTACATGAGGCTGGTCTACACTTTTCAGAGGTCAAGAATTATCTGATTACCCACAGCCATGCGGACCATATTGGTGGATTAGAGGAAGTACAGCTATACGCAAGATACGTGTTGAAACAAATGCCCAACATGGTGATTAGCAAGTCTTACGAAAAAATATTGTGGGAACAGAGTCTTCGTGGAGGCAGCGAGATATCCGAAAACGGACAACTAACGTTCGACGATCTCTGGAATACGCAACGACCGAAAGAACTTAGCGGCTACCCACGAGAAACCTTCGAAACCAACGTCGGTGACATCAACATCAAGATGCCGAGAACGCTGCATTTCCCTGACAACGCAACATCCTGGCGTGACTGCGCCTGGAGTTGTGGGGTCATCATCGATGATCGCATTTTTTTCACTTCAGATACGCGATTCGACCGAACGCTGATCGAAGGCTATGACAAGCGTTTCAACTTTGAAGTTATTTTTCACGACTGCCAGCTGTTTACCGGCGGCGTCCACACGTCGATTGACGAACTCTGCACGCTGCCGAAACGACTGCGAAAGAAAATAATCTTGATGCATTATGGTGATGAGTGGCAAAACTTCAGACAACAAGCGAAGGAAGCGGGATTTCAGTCCTGGGCAAAGCAGGGACATACCTACACCTTCCCTACTTCGTGAGCGACATAGTTGATGACATAGTTGACGACATAGTTGACGACATAGTTGGCAACACCCCTAACCAAGCCCTTAACAAGGCCCTTAACCAGGCCCTTAACCAGGCCCTTAACAAGGCCCCGAAATACAGCGTAAAACTGGTCTTAAACCAGTCGATATGATTTACTCTCGGCCTTCAATTTTTCATCCTTTTAAAAAATTCAGGGGAAATTCTTATGGGAATGTTAGACGGTAAAGTTGCACTTGTAACCGGGGCTGGCGGCGGGTTAGGAGAAACCCACGCGCTTTTGCTTGCCAAAGAAGGCGCATCCGTCGTGGTAAACGACCTGGGTGGCGCTCGTGATGGAACAGGCGGTAGCGCCTCGATGGCCGACCAGGTCGTGGAAAAAATCAAAGCAATGGGAGGTCAGGCGGTAGCTGATTACGGCAATGTCGCCAACGAAGAAGACGCCAACAATATGGTCAAGTGCGCCGTTGACAACTTTGGGAAACTGGATTTTCTGATTGCCAACGCCGGTATCCTAAGAGATAAGTCATTCAAGAATATGGACAACGCCATGTGGGATGTCGTTATCGATGTCCACCTGCGAGGTACCTACCTGACGGTCAAAGCGGCCTACCACCAAATGATGGAACAGGGGCATGGCGGCAGCATCGTCGTGACTTCTTCTACGTCGGGGCTGCTGGGTAATTTCGGGCAAACAAATTATGGCGCGGCCAAAGCAGGTATCGCCGGCTTCGCCCGCTGCCTGTTTCAGGAAGGCCTGAAATACAACATCAGGGTTAACACACTTGCGCCGGCCGCCTGGTCACGACTCACCAGCGACATCTTCCCTGAAGGCCAAAACATGGAAGCGCTGTTCTCGGCAGACAAGGTCTCACCACTTGTCGTCTGGCTTGGCTCTGACGACGCAAAAGAAGTCACCGGACGCCAATTCATGGTTGCCGGTAACAGCGTCCAGTTAGTTTCCTGGCAGGCGCATGATGTTGCTGTGAAGGACAACGTGGATGGCCCATGGACAGTCGCCGAAATAGGCGAAAAAGTTGCCGAAAACTTCGACAAATGGCCTAAAGGCATACAGCCTACAAAGCGAGCATTTGAATAACCCCCATTTTAGATTGCGAAAGGAAAATTAAATGAAAGATCAATACGGAGACGTCGCGGTTACGCGGCTTGACGGCCATGTGGCACAGTGCGAAATCAAACGACCCCCAAACAACTTTTTTGACCATCAGTTAATTAAGGATTTGGCTGACTGTTTAGAGGACATCGATAAAGAAAACGATATTCGAGCGATAGTTTTATGTTCAGAAGGCAAACACTTTTGTGCCGGCGCGAACTTCGGTTCCTCGGTCAGGGCAGCGGAGCTTGAACAGCGAACGGAAAATGATCGCAACCCGCTTTATGACGAAGCCGTTCGCCTGTTTCGATGCAAAAAACCGGTGATCGCTGCGGTTCAGGGCGCTGCTGTTGGCGGCGGTTTTGGTTTGGCATTAATGGCTGATTTCAGAGTCGTTTGTCCTGCAACCCGCATGACTGCCAATTTTGTGAAGCTTGGATTCACACCAGGATTCGGTTTGACCCATACGCTGGAGCGAATCGTCGGAGCTCAAAGAGCCAACCTGATGTTTCTGACCGGCAGACGCATCAACGGCGAAACCGCAAAGGAGTGGGGACTAGGCGACATCTATACCGACACCGACAATGTTCGTATCGCTGCGATTGAGTTAGCTCAGGAGATAGCAGAAAACGCACCATTAGCCCTTCTTTCACTTCGCGAGCAAATGCGGCCTAACATCGCCGAGGCGGTTAACGACGTGACGACGATTGAAAGTCGCGAACAAAAATGGCTGCAACAGACTAACGACCACAAAGAAGGTATCAAAGCGGTCGCCGAGAAACGTGCTGGAAATTTTACCAGCAGTTAGTAACAAACCTCAGCATTGTAGTGACCGCATTACAATGCTGAGGGGTAGTGCCGAGTTAACATGCAGTGTCGCCAGGACGTCAAGGGTTCGACTTCTGCTGCATAAAGCTATAGTATGCGCGCGCTCAAGCGCCCTCATCATATGAAAAAGCGTTCTTGTTGCATCCATCTCAAGCACCCAGGATATACCTTGATTACTACTGCAAACATCACCATGCAATTTGGCGCTGCGCCTCTATTCGAAAACATCTCGGCCCAGTTCGGTCATGGTAACCGTTACGGGTTAATTGGTGCCAATGGCTGCGGAAAATCAACCTTTATGAAGATTCTGAGCGGGGAACTTACCCCCAGCTCCGGCAATGTTTCGATTACTCCCGGTAACAAGGTGGGTACGTTAAGTCAGGACCAGTTCGCCTTTGAGGAGTACAGCGTCGTGGATGCTGTCATTATGGGTGACGCAAAACTTTGGACCATCAAAAAAGAAAGAGATCGCATCTACGGTTTGCCCGCAATGAGCGAAGCCGACGGCATGAAAGTCGCAGACCTTGAGGTCGAATTCGCGGAACTTGATGGATACACGGCAGAAAGCCGGGCGGGTGAGCTTTTAATTCAGGCCGGCATTCACGAAAGCTTGCATTATGATCTGATGAGCGAAGTGGCACCGGGTTGGAAACTACGTGTCCTGCTAGCACAGGCTTTGTTTTCTAATCCGGACATCCTGCTGCTCGACGAACCTACCAACAATCTAGACATTCACAGTATTGGTTGGCTGGCGACAGTACTAAACGAACGTAAATGCACCATGATTATCATTTCTCATGATCGTCACTTCCTAAACTCAGTTTGCACGCATATGGCCGATATTGACTACGGTGAACTGCGCATTTACCCCGGTAACTATGAAAGCTTTATTGAAGCGTCATCCCTGATTCGCAAGCAGCTGCTAACCGAAAACTCTAAGAAGAGTGCTGAAATTCAAGAGCTCCAAGGATTCGTGGCGCGTTTCTCTGCGAACGCTTCCAAGGCAAAACAAGCAAGTTCCCGAGCGAAGAAACTAGAAAAAATTGAACTCGACGAAGTTAAACCGTCGAGTCGTATGACCCCCTCTATTAGTTTCAAGCAAGACAAGCAACTGCACCGTCAGGCACTTGTACTGGAAGATTTAGCACACGGATTCGATGATGGTTTGCTGTTTTCTAAAGGCAATATGATTTTAGAAGCAGGCGCAAGGTTGGCAGTCATCGGCGAAAATGGTGTGGGCAAGACGACTTATCTTAGGTGTTTAATGAATGAGATCACGGCAAACGCCGGCACCGTGCAGTGGTCAGAAAATGCTTCCGTTGCCTATTGCCCGCAAGACAGCACCGAGGATTTTGATTCAGATCTAACCTTGTTTGACTGGATGGCGCAGTGGCGTCAACCCCGCCACGACGACCTGATGATTCGAGGCATGCTCGGGCGTTTATTGTTCACCGCCGACGATGCGAACAAAAAAGCAAGGGTTTGCTCCGGTGGTGAAAAGAACCGACTGATGTTCGGCAAGCTTATGTTATCCGATGCCAATGTTTTAATCATGGACGAGCCTACTAACCATATGGATATGGAAGCGATTGACGCGCTCAATCAAGCGTTAATGCAATACGACGGCACCTTGATTTTTGTCAGTCACGACCGGGAATTTGTTTCTACGATAGCCACGCGTGTCATGGAGATTAAGGACCGGGAGGTCACGGATTTTCAAGGTACCTACGACGAATATCTGCAAAACAATGAGCTGAAAAATAAGGCAGCCTAAAGCTTTTGGGCTTGCAGTCAGTGTTTGAGCCTCCCGGTAACGTGCCGGGATAAAAAAAGGCAGCGAACTGCTGGCGGCGCCATTCGCTCACTCAATCATTCGTCCATGTAGCCCTTCTTCCATTGACTGCTGCACCTAGCTGCCACCGACAATTAATGAAATGAAGTGCAATGAACCGCTACTCGCCAGAGCGAAAGCTATCCCTTTTGCCGCGCTAGAACCCAAAATTCAAGGACGATTCTAACCGCGACATAACCTGCCTATGCCAGTTTTTTCGATGTAATCAGCTGCAGCGACTGCTCGTAGTGGTATCGCATCTGATCCTGCCCGTATTGATATTCCGTGCCTACCGGGCATGCATTTCGCGCTAAGCACTGCTGCGCGCACGCTGTCCCCTTCCTCAACCGCTCTTCCATACAGGCCTGAAGATCAAAGGTAACACCGGGCGCACCAACCGGGCAGGCTTTGACACAGGGCCTGTCGAGACAGCTGCCGCAGGGCGCCTCAGAAAAATTATCAGCCTGAGCTTCATGATTAGTTCCATAAGCGGTATTCGCCAAAACGACGAGCCTATAGGCAAACCAGGTTCCGTGAATCGCATTAATCCCGATGCCTAGCGGCGAATCAGAATGCCAGCCCAGTTGTTTTCCTAACGCGCGCAAATCAATCTGATGATCAGTCAAGGGATAAAGCACCAGATAATCCGCGCAACCAATCCTGCGAAAAAAACCTTCGGCCATTTTGATCGACCTGCGATCCAACGGGTGGCTTCCTGTCAGGGGTTCGTCCAGCGAACGCCAAAAACCAGAACCCGCATGGCCAAAAACCAATAGCTGGGCATAGTCACCAGCGATATCAGGCAATAGAGTCTCTACCGCAGACACATTAAGCGCCGCCTGCAAAGTGAAACCTTTCCCCGCGAGTTGTTGGTCTATTTGCAACCGAATGACCCGTACTCAACCTCGTCAAAACCAGAGTTGGCCAACACGGTTCGATAACTCTGACATTTCTCGTCCGGCGAACCAAAGTCTTCAGCCAAGAACGCTGCCCGTACCCCGTCTTTTGTGAGCATCTCTCGTTCCATGTGTATGCCTCCGTCCAGGTCTGTATCAAGCACCAGAAAATTCCCCGGCGCGTCCGTCATCCACGGTAACCACTGACTTTCCTGATCATTACCACCAGCCCCAGGGTTACCTGTGCGGGCAAATTGTGCCCAATAAGACATCATTGAATGCGATAGCTGTGACACGTCATCAAACGTTGAGTCTGGAAAAAGAATCTTCATCGGGTCTGGAAAATACCCAAAGACAAAAAAGAGTTCGACCGCATGAGCAGCGCCAAACAATTCCTGAAAATCTATAAAACCCAGGTTTCTCCAGTCATCTGCATCGAACCGATAGGAAAACACAGACTCGGGTTGGTCCTGACTGATCGCCTGAGCAATTTCGTCAACGCCCCGGACTCGCCAGAACTGGCTGCCGTACTTAACATCTCTGCTATAGGCTGCTGGGTTTTTGATGGTCGCAGGAAAACCATTAACCGAACCAACATACTGTGGAAGAAAGGCAAGAAAAAGTGCCACTTCATCACGATTAGTGCCAAGAATAACCGGCACATTGGCGTAGAGTGCTGGGTCCGAAAATATTTCGACGGCAGTCATTTCTGGCAAAACGTAGCCATCACCGATAAGCAGCGGCATCTCAATCATCCCCGCAAAACTGGCATCGAAGATATCAAAAATGTCCTGCAGTGGCAGACTCCTCAACCAGTTGGAGAGCGCTTGGGAATCCAGGTCACTCTGCATGAGCATCGCAGAGGTTTTCCCCGGCGCTCGCCCTGACCGGACAAGCCAGTTCGCCGTCATTTCCTGCGAGGTCATCACAGGATTACCACCCTGATTTTTCCAGGGTACCTGTGATTGCTTTCGGGTAAAAATGTTTAGGCCACCACTTTGTACAATCGCTTTGTGGAACAAGCCTCTCGCTAGCGGTGACGCCATCAGACTGAGCACGTTAAAACCACCAGCAGATTCACCATAAATAGTGACATTTGATGGATTTCCGCCAAACGCTGCAATGTTCTCTTGAACCCAACCAAGCGCCGATATCAGGTCCAGCGTCCCGTAGTTCCCAGAGGCATCCGCAGCCGTATCTGATGTTTCCCTAAGGGCTTCATGGAAAAACCATCCCATCGGACCAAGCCGATAGTTCACACTGACGACGATGACCTTTTGCTCCGTGGCCATCATCGCGCCGTCATAAATCTGGACTAAATCACTACCGCCACTTCCAACGGTATTACCTCCACCGTGAATCCAAAACATGACAGGCAATGCCTTATCGGCTGTCGGGACTTCATCTTTGTGGTAGGTCGGCGCCCAGACATTCAGTCGAAGACAATCTTCATCGCCAACATAAGTCCTATCGTCGTCTATGCCCGCGACTACCCTCAGCTGCGGGCACTGCTCACCATAACCCAGCATTTCCTGACGGCCCTCCCATGGTAAGGCCTTTAACGGCGCCTTCCACCTGAGGTCACCCACCGGGGGCTGGGCATACGGGATTCCCAGCCAGGTATGTGCACCGTGCTTTCCCTGCAAGCCAATAATTTCCCCCGTCGACAGCGCTCTCACCGAGGATGGGGATGCTATTTTTACCGCTTCTTGCACCGGACTCAGGTAGCGGTAGACCCCAACGATCGAAACAGCACTGACGAGGACAAAAAAAAGTAGCAGTAATCCAATAAATTTCAGCATGCCTAGCTCATAACCATATGATTTGATTTAATTAAAACTTATACCACTAATCACGTAGCGAATTGACAGTAATACGTGCGTCAGCACAGTTTTTACTTCAACAGCGCAATTAGTTTAGGATCAGGTACGCATTACCCCTTTTTTAATCACACTTTTTACAGTGAGAGGAATCACCATGATTGTTGTTGTAGCCGCACTAAAATTTGAAACACAGGAAGCAAGAGACCAGGCCGTAGAAATTACCCGGGATGTGCAACTGGCCACACGAGAAGAAGAAGCAGGATGTTATGACTATTGCTTTGCTGCAGACCCCTCTATTCCAACCCGAATCCAGGTTTACGAATTATGGGAAGACAGCGAGTCCCTGGCGGCACATTTCAAGCACCCCAACTATGCCAAGATGGTCGAAGTTCTAGGTCAGGCCGGCGTCGTCGAAAGTGTCAACCAGGCTTACCTGGTCGAAAAAGGCGAACCTGTCTACGGTCCAAACGGAGAACGCAAAGAATCATTCTTTCAAGACTAGCGCTCTTCAAAATCAGGGCTTCAAAACCGGGGCTTCAAAACCAGGGCTTGAGGATTAAGAGCGCGAAAAAATATGGCGACTAACCCAGGATAACGACATGAACCAGATATTTACCAACGCAACCTTGTTCACAGCAACAGACCACAACGCGATCTCCCAGGGTTCAGTCTGGGTGGAAGGCAACCGCATTAGGTACGCTGGTCCGGGCGATAAGTTACCCGACACGCCCGCGGACGCAATTCACCATGATGTTAATGGGCGGTTTATCATGCCCGGCATGACGGAGACTCATGCTCATCTATCATTCTCTGACGTTAGTCCATTTGGGATTGGTGACACGTCTGTCGAAGCTGCAACCGTCACTGCCGTAAGAAACGCCCGACTTATGCTGGCGTCAGGTTTTACCTCGGCGGTGAGTTTCGGGTCGACTTACAGCATCGATGTTGCCCTTCGCGGGGCGATTAATGCTGGCAAAATTGTAGGTCCAAGGCTGCTTGCCGCTGGACGCGACCTTGGTGCCACCGCCAGTAATGTCGATTCCGGCGGCGGGCTTAGTCAGATCGCAGATGGCCCTTGGGCGCTCCGGCAGGCAGTAAGGCAACAGCGGAAACTAGGGGTCGACATCGTCAAAATATTTATCGATGGCGAAGCTATCAATAGCCAAAACCCACCGGGCGAACTGTCATTCACCGACGAAGAAGTGAATGCAATCGTTGATGAAGCGCACCGACGAAAAATGCGCGTTGCGTGCCACGCTCGTTCCGCCGCCGCCGTCAAACAAGCGGTTAGAGCTGGTGTCGATTTCGTTGGCCACGCCAATTACCTGGACGATGAAGCCATTGACCTGTTGACCGAAAAGAAAGATGAAATTTTCGTCGGCCCTGCGATCGCTTGGGAAATCACCTATCTTGAAAAGTGCGAGACGATTGGAGTGACACGCGAAACTGTTATCGCGCAGGGATACGAGGCAGAAATAGAAGCCACCGTCGCAACAGTCGCTAAACTGAGGGCTGCCGACGTAAAGCTAGTCGTCGGCGGAGACTACGGCATTTCCATTGCTCCCCACGGCACCTATGCGAAAGACCTAGAATATTTCGTCACCTATTTTGGTATGAGTAATGCGGAATCTCTGATTTGCGCCACCCGAAACGGGGGGCTTGCATTTGAACCCAACGGTAGCCTTGGAACACTGGAAAGCGGCAGTCTGGCCGACCTGGTGATTGTTGATGGAAATCCACTGGAAGATATAAGGATACTGCAGGATCATCAGAAGCTAACGGTGATGAAGGACGGCGTTTTGTACCAGCACCTGGAAAACCCGAATCCATACCTGGCAAACCAGACTAAATAGAGAATCACGATGCTGAAGAACATGCCGGATACAGGAACGGACTGGGATTCACTCAGGGCCGAGATGATTAAGCGCGGTGGTAACGACGCGAAATGGCGTGAAGGTAAAACAGCGGTGTATGTTTTCAATGCCGGTGAAGATGTCGCCAAGGTTCAAAAAGAAGCTTACACCCTGTACATGTCTGAGAATGGACTGGGACCGCTCGCTTTCCCAAGTCTTAAGCAGATGGAAGACGAAGTTGTTGGTATGGGGCTAAGCCTGCTTCACGCGCCTGAACATGCCGCCGGTAACATAACCTCCGGCGGCACCGATTCCATCAACATGGCCGTTAAAGCATCACGCGACTACGCGCGGGCAACCAAGGGTATTACAGGCACCCCCAATATCGTCGTACCCTACACTGCTCATCCGGCTTTCGATAAAGCAGCCATAATGATGAGCTTGGAATTACGCCGGGTGCCGGTAGCTGAAGACCTACTCGCAGACGTAGCTGCGATGGCTGGCGCCTGCGATGACAATACCATTATGCTCGTTGGTTCCGCGCCCAGCTTCCCTTATGGCCTGATCGACCCGATCAGCGCGCTAGGCAAGCTCGCAGAAGAAAAAAACCTATGGCTGCATGTTGATGCCTGCGTTGGCGGGTACATCGCACCATTCGTGCGAATGAACGGCGGCCATGTTCCTCCTTTTGACTTTGAAATTTCAGGCGTCAGTTCCATGTCAGCTGACCTTCACAAGTATGGTTACTGCGCAAAGGGGGCCTCTACTGTTCTATTTAGAGACAAATCATTACAACAGCACATGATTTTTGATTGTGCCGACTGGCCAGGTGGGCGGATGATCACGCCAACCCTAGCCGGTACACGCCCAGGGGGGGCTATCTCTGCAGCCTGGGCTGTGATGAATTATCTAGGTATCGAAGGCTATCGCGCAAAACACAAACTCGTCACCAATGCACGCGAAGCAATTGAAAACGGCGTTATTCAACTTGGCTTTCATCTACTGGGCGAACCTCAACTGGGTATCGTTGCGTTCAGTCATCCGACTGTGAATGTATTCGCCATCCACAAGCAACTGTATAATCGCGGATGGTTTACTAGCCTAACCACTGTGCCTAAAGCACTACACCTGATGTTGTCTCCCTTTCATGCAGAGGTGACAGACACCTACCTTAAGGACCTAAAAGACTCACTCAAGGCAGTTCAGTCGGGTGACAAAGATGCCGTAACAGAGTCACGTTATAGTTAGCTCGCGTCCTACACTTTGTATAAGAGCAAAAAGGATGCGCCACCCTTTTACTGTTAGTAATACAGCCAACAACTTAACGGAAAATGGCCACGGCGGTGTATAGTTCCGGAACAGTAGCAAACTAATAAAAAAACCAGGAGACACCCATGGGCTACCAGTGGAGCTACGGCGATATTCTTGAGGCCGTAGAAAAAATCACGCCAGAAGATCAACCAGCGTTAATTCACGGTGATCGAGTAACTAACTGGGGAGACTTCATCCGCAGGACCAACAACCTCGCGCGCAACCTTTTGGCTAGCGGTGTAGAACCGGGGGAAAAGGTCGCTTTTTATATGCGTAACTGCCCCGAATACAGTGAGGGCATTGCCGCTGGGTTCAAAGCCGGTCTAACACATGTCAACGTGAACTACCGGTATATCGAGCACGAACTTATCTACCTGATCGATAACTCGGATGCGACCGTCGTCATTTACCAGTCTGAATTTCAGTACTATGTAGATGAAATAAAAACCCGGTTGCCTAACGTAAAGCACTGGCTGATCGTAGACGATGGAAAAGCCTCCAGCTATGAAGATATGGCGAATCTTGGCGACGGGTCGTCTCCCGGCATCAAACATAGCCCCGATGACCTCTTGTTCCTTTATACCGGAGGTACGACAGGTATGCCTAAAGGCGTCATGTGGCGCCACGATGATCTTTTTAAGGTGCTTGGCGCCGGCGGTAACGTGCGTTTGGGCGAACCGCCCTGCGCAGACATGACAGAACTCCTGGGCCGGCTTAAGGCCAACCCTAGAACAGTTAACCTTCCCCTGCCACCCATTATGCATGGTACGGGACTACTCTCCGCGGTTGGCGCGATGGCCTCGGGTGGTACGTGCATCACACTCACCAGTCGAAGTTTTGAGCCTGAACTCGCCCTTGAAAACATCACTAAACACAAAGTAACTCAAGTCACCATTGTTGGCGATGCCTTTGCCAGACCGATGCTTGAAGTGCTCGATGAGAATCCTGGGAAATATGACATCTCGTCAGTGGGCGTGATCAATTCCTCCGGCGTCATGTGGACCAAAGAAATCAAGGCAGGGCTTCTAAAACACAACCAGAACGTCCTGCTGTCCGATGCATTTTCATCATCAGAGGCAATCGGTATTGGCACCTCCTTGATGACCAAGGATCAAACCATTGATGTCGCCAAGTTTGCACTTGGACCAAACTGCAAAGTCTTTTCTGAAGACTTAAAGGAAGTGCAACCAGGCACCGGCGAATCCGGCATGGTTGCGGTAAAAGGCTTTCTTCCTATCGGTTATTACAAGGACCAGGAAAAAACGGACAAAACCTTCATCGTCATTGACGGCATACGCTATTCAATCCCTGGTGACTGGGTACGTGTCGAGGATGATGGATCACTCACACTGCTCGGCCGTGGCAGCAACTGTATCAACACCGCTGGTGAAAAAGTTTATCCCGAGGAAGTAGAAGAAGCACTCAAGTTCCACGAAGCCGTAGCAGATGCGTTGGTTGTTGGCGTGAAAGATGAAAAATGGGGACAGTCAATCACTGCAGTAGTACAGCCGCATGAAGGGTGTGTGATCGACGAACTGGCGTTAAGGGAATTCTCAAGAAAACACCTGGCGGCTTACAAGCTTCCCAAGAAGATCCTGATCAAAGATGATCTTAACCGAGCCCCGAACGGAAAAGCGGATTACAAGTCCATCCAGGAATATGCAGAACAACAATTGGGGATCAACTAAACATGAGCGACAACGCCAGCAAAATTACCGTTTGGGGAAGGCGTAACTCCATGAATGTCCAAAAAGTGATGTGGGCGCTGGGTGAACTGGGTAGGGATTATCAGCGACATGATATGGCGGGCTCCTTCGGCATAGATGCGCAGTACACAACAAAAAACCCCAATGCCGTTGTTCCTACTATAGAGGACGGCGAACTGACGCTCTACGAATCTAACGCATGTGTCCGATACCTTGCTCGACAATATGGCGCAGGATCCCTGTGCCCCTTGGATGCGAAAGATGCCGCCCTTGCGGACCAATGGATGGACTGGCAATGCAGCACCTTTGGGACCGGGTTCTTTATGATTTTTATGAACAAAATCAGGTTGACTGCAGAAAAGAGCAGCCCGGAACAGATCAAAAAAGGTGAGCAACAAACGGCGCACTTGTTGCAACAACTGGAATCAAAGCTTGAACAAACTGATTACCTGATTGGCAATACGCTCTCCATGGCGGATATTCCTATCGGTACCATGTTGTATCGCTACTTTACGATGGAAATCGAAAGACCACCTTTGCCAGCCGTAGTTGCCTACTACCAAAGACTAACGGCAAGGCCGAGCTATCAAAAACATGTAATGATTCCGTTCGGCAGAAACGTCGATGAGTGGCTTATCGAGGAGAAACGCAACGCCGGGCTTCAGTAGTCGTCGACTTTGCCTCTGGTTTTTTTCACTGTGCCCTGTTTTTTCTTGCCATCGAGGCGCTTGCGCACGGATGACTTGGACGGACGGGTCTTTCTTCTTGCCTTCTGGACATGTTGGGCTTTTTGAAACAACTCATCTAGCCGCTCCAGACCTTCTATCCTGTTTTTTTCCTGACTCCTGAATTTTTGGGCCTTGATGACGATCACCCCATCGGTATTGATCCTGGCATCACTGACCCTGAGCAGTTTTAATTTAACCGCTTCCGGCAAACTGGAGGCCCTGACATCGAATCGTAAATGAATAGCCGACGAGACCTTATTGACATGCTGGCCGCCTGGACCACTGGCACGGATCGCCGAAAACTCAATCTGACTCTCAGGAATGTCTGAAACGCGAATCATCAGGCACGCGACATGAAGTTGGCATTGGTTGTGTTCACCTTAATACTCTCGCCTTGCTCGATATATTCAGGCACCTGAACGATAAGACCCGTTGATAGCGTTGCAGGTTTATTTCGTGCGTTAGCCGAAGCGCCCTTAATACTGGGTGCTGTTTCAACGATTTCAAGCGTAACAGACTGCGGCAGGTCAATTGCAACGATATTCCCTTCCACGATTAACGCTGTAATCCCGTCCAGCCCATCAATGATATAGGCCAACTGGTCTTCCATAGCGTCCGCATTCAGCAGGTATTGGCTGTAATCCGTGGTGTTCATAAAAACATACTGCGGCCCATCTATATAAGAAAACTGTACCTGGACCTTCTCGAAGTCTGCCTCACCCAAAAAATCATCACCCTTAAGCGACTCGTCACGCTTCTGTCCCGTCACAAGGTTTTCGAACCTGACTTTATATAGCGTCGAAGCGCCCCTCGCCGAAGGACTCTTCGCCTCGAGTTGTTTTACAACATGGGGCGCACTTTCGATCTGCACCACGTCGCCGCGTTTTAAATCACTGGCTTTCGGCATCGATATTCCTGCTTTGAAAAAGCCCCTATTGTACAATCCTTCTTCAATGTTTTATCTGTCTTAACGCATGTTTGATCAACAAGATCTCGTCAAAGTCGCCAATCATGAAATGCCTTTTGGTCGATACAAGAACACGCCGCTAATCCAACTACCCGAGGCGTACCTTCTATGGTTCGTAGATAGGGGCTTTCCGACGGGTAAACTTGGTGAACTGATGCAGATCACGCTGGAAATCAAGATTAACGGTCTTGAAAACCTGATTTACCCGCTCCAGGCATCACCTAAGCAAAAACAGCCAACAGACACAAAATTTACATTTGAATGAAAACCGCCTTGGTTTATCCTGTATTGGCATTTCCAGCAATGTTCCGCCATGAGTTTTCCGATTAGCGTGAATCTTGACGAATCTCTCAAGGTAGAGATTCATCTGCATCAGTTATATCTGGGTGACAGGGATCGCCACTGTTGGACCTACCTGACCCGTGGCCTGCAAACACACCAGCAACGCGAAATGTGTCTATCACTTCTGGTAGACGACGAAGCTGATATTGAAGACTTCCCCAAAACTCCGATCAAAATGTTTCAGCTACTGGCTGAGCGAACACGCTCGGGGAGAGCAGTAGTCTCCGGGGAATCAACCCAACTCGCGCAGAAGGGAATGTTTGGCTTCCCGTCGTTGTTTTATGTTCCCTCAATCCAGTACGAAGGCCTTCCCTCAGTAGACAATTACCTGAGTCTTATCCTTGTACACAGGGAAGAGTATCGCTACGCACGGCAATATGGGCTAACCCGCTTTCTCTCCAGGTTAGGTAAATTCTGTTCTTCGTTTCCCTACCCAACCTGGAACACACCAGCAAGGCCCTCACTGTTTCCGTCTACAACGCAAGAGCACAGTATTTTATCCGACGCGAGCCACGTACTCGCGGAGTATTCCTACGCACATCAACTTGGTTCCGTATTGCAGTTTCAGCTCCATCAAAAAGACGCTGGCCGGGTCAAAAAAGCGCTGGCAGTTATACAACAGAACCAGATTGCCGTCATCAATACTGGACTCTCTCCGCGGTGTGATGCCAGCCTTTACTGGCAGGAAGGCCAGGCGTTTCCGGGCGCTTACGCAGCGCAGGAAGAGACCTCCGGTTTGCTTGGCGGAAACTTTATTTCAATTGGTTTCAGCCAATTCTCGGACATTTCCATTGAAGAAGATGGATTCAGTGTCTTGCTTTCAGAGGCCGACTGGGATTCGCTACACCAGGCAATCAGCAACGAAGAAACCTACGGAACTGAGCTACCTGATGGCAGGCAGTTCGTCATGAATTACCTAGACGCCGCTGAAAGCTCAAGCGCCAGGCCCTATAACCCGGTCGCCGTCTGGAAAAGACTGGAACAGCCTGCTGCTCTCGCGAAGACACCTGAACCAGAACCAGAACCAGAACCAGAACCCGCCCGATTCAATGTACGAACCGAGTTCTATGACAACCTACCTGGCGCTGGAAGCATCAATCAGGACGAACTGCGGATTTACATCGAGCGTCTCGAAGCTACCATCGGTGACGCCATGTCCGAGGAAACGGATTCCTTTGTGTTCCAGCTAGAACTCAACATGACACCGGGGGGCCTGGCAAACGTTCGTCTGCTTTCGGATATCGACCTCAATCCCGATTTTGAAGCTTTTATTACCGGTGCAGTTCAGAAAATTGAACCCTGCCGCGTAACCTCCGAGATACAAATCAGGGTACCGTTCCAGATAAACCAGGAATAGAAAGGTGACATTAGGCGATACCACGATCGGCTGGTTGAACTACTAGCCACTGAGCGCAAAGAAAACGTTCAATAGAAAACATTCACTAAAACACAGTCACTAAAACACATTGAAAAGAGCGTTCACTAACGCCCCCGACAACCTTTCAGCGACGCCTCAAACCGCCTAGGCAGCGGCTTTCGGTTGGTTACGCAATACGCGACCCGCCCTTTGACCCGTTAACTCACCGTTTTCTACAATGATATTGCCGTTACAGATTGTGGCTAGGTAGCCTTTCGCTTTTTGAGTCAAGCGGGGAGTGTCGTCGGGGAAATCGCGAATTAATGTGGGTTGACCTTCGACAACAGTGTCTACATCAATGATATTGACATCTGCGCGCATACCCACCGCAAGGGTACCGCGATCAGCAAAGCCAAGTATCCGGGCCTGTGCACTGGTTAGCATGCGAATAGTCTCAGCAAGCGTAAAAGTACCTTTCTCTCTGTGCCAATGCGACAGCATGAAGGTTGCCCATCCCGCATCGATAATTTGAGTGAGATGCGCACCGGTGTCTCCCAGGCTTGGTAATACCCAATCATTCTTAAGAAACTCTTCCATGGCAGCATAGTCATGGTTGCCGAATCGGACATGGAACAGGCCTTCGCCATTACTTTCAAGCATAACGCGAAGCCAGGTTTCGGCAGGATGCTCGCCTGCAGCGGCGGCGATAGCTGGCAAGCTCTCGTCGGGACCCTTGGTATATTCGGGCGATTCGCCGTTACCCAGTGAATAAAAGTTACCCACCCATTCGTTAAGATTAGGCGTGCCATGGCTACCCATCTCACTGGCTTCCTTAATCAGCGTGGCGCGAGTATCGGCGTTCTGTATTGCCGCGAGACGGGCGGGGAATTCCAAGCTAATAAGATTAGCCCATGCTGGTGACATAAACATAATGTTAGTTTTAAGGCCCGATAGAAAACCAAAGGACCGTGGCAGCGCGAGCCCGGTAATGTCGATGCCTTCTGCCAACATCGATTCTATTATGTCGCTGTATGCATTGGCTTTTCCAGGCGCGCCTGGAATATGGGGTGCGGTGAAAATAACCCGTGTTTGAGCCGCTAAAGCCTGCTCGCGCAAGAGCGCCATTTCAGTGTCGAGCCGAGAGTACTCCAAAACGTTTTGAACCAGACCGTTGTTCTCGCCAACCGCTTTGGCGATGGCAACCATTTCTTCGGTATTGGCGAATGTGCCTGGAATACTGCGACCGTCGGGCATTCTGTGAGCAACCAGCCGACTACTTGAGAACCCTATCGCGCCTTCAGCTACTGATTTTCCGGCCAGCGCGGCCATCTGAGCTATTTCATCGCTCGTCGGTTCATCATCGACGCCCCGCTCACCCATTACATAGGTTCTGATTGCGCAATGTCCCACCATACCAACCAGGTTAATAGCCGGCGCTAGTTTTTCGAGAGAATCTAGATATTCACCATAACTCTCCCAATCCCAGGCCAGGCCGTTAAGGATCACTGCGCTCGGAATATCTTCTACCGACTCCATCATACCGGCAAGGTAGGCTTGATCTTGTGGTTTACACGGTGCAAAAGTCACGCCGCAGTTCCCGATCAATGCCGTGGTGACACCATGCCAGACGATAGGCGTTAGGTCCGGGTCCCATCCCGCTTGAGCGTCCAGATGCGTGTGAAGATCTATAAATCCTGGCGTAATTGCATGCCCATTGGCGTTGATTTCTCTGGTACCACTTTCCTCGACCTTGCCAACCGCAACGATGGTGTCATTGTCGATGGCAACATCACCCATGTAAGGTTCCGAACCGGTACCGTCGACGATCAAACCGCCTCGAATAATGAGATCATGGGGCATGGTATAGCTCCTGTTTGTCGTTGATTAATGTGTCGTTGATTAATGTGTCGTTGATTAATGTGTCGTTGATTAATGAACAGCGCGATAGGATTAGAGTACATCATTCATTTATCTAGCGTACGTTTATCTAGCGTACGTTTATCTCGCGTCCAGTCGACCACACTGCAAAATACGGCCCCGTGAATTGCTTTTCTATTGCTCGTGAAGCAACTGACTTGACGTAATTGCGCGAACGACAGGGTGTTTTACGGCCGATTTTTCACACAGCCAGTTCCATTTGAGAATAAAACAGGTCACTGGGCGATCACCACAGGATAGCATTCATGACCGATCTCAGATCCCTTTTGACCTTAATTAGCCTTCCCACGTATAGTGCGGAAAATTCAACACCGCCGCGTGCCCTGCTAGATAACAACCAACGCGCCGCTGCACAGACATTTGGAACACAAAGATGACACCAGGCAATACCACTAACGAGTTAATCGAAACGCTAACCAATGAGGGCGTCGATCACATTGTTCTCCTAATGAGGCATTCGGCGCGCGAGTACGCGCCAGGAAAGCATGACCTGTTGAATCCACTAACAGATGAGGGCCGTGATCTCGCCAGGGACATGGGTAAGCGACTGCCAAAGGGACTTGTCGTGCGCGGTTATACAAGCCCCGCAGAACGCTGCGTGGAAACTGCTGGTCTTATTATGAGCGGTTATGCCGCCGCTGAAGGCCAAATTCTGCGGAACAGGGTTGTAGAAGCCCTTGGCGTATTTTATGTGTTAGATCAAATAAAGATGTTCAAATCGATGCAGGCTGAAGGCGGTATGGTCGGTTTTCTGCAGCGCTGGTTTGACGGCGGCATTGCCCGGGACATTCTTATGCCTGCTGACCTGGCGGCCAGACTGGTTGGCGGCCTGGCAAAAGAAAAACTCAGTCAAAGCGGGGGCGAGCCACGCCTGGATCTTCTCGTGTCCCACGACTTCACGCTCTTTACCATCAAGGATCAATTGCTAAAACAGGGTATCAATCGATATCCTGATGTTCATTACCTTGACGGCGTCGCCTTTTTCAACCGTGACGGTAAAACATTCATCCAGTCTCATCACGAGCCTGCGATCGAACTGGATGTATCACTGCCAGTTTGATGCTCAATTAAAAAGAGGCTTCATCCGGCGGGTTTGATGCTCAATTAAAAAGAGGCTTCATCCGGCGGTCTAGCCACTCGATCAGAATTTGGTTGGTCTCCTGCGGCTTTTCCTGCTGAATCCAGTGCCCACAATCCAGAGTATGCACTTCAAGGTCATCAACATACCCTGTCATATCGGTTTGCGGCACCATATCGTGCCGACCATAAATCATCAGCGACGGATGGATGACTTTTTGTTCTACGGATGCTGTGGTTTCCCAGTTACGGGTGAAGTTTCGATACCAATTGCAGGCTGCATGAAACCCACTGTGGTCGAATGCTTCGATAAAGACCGCAAGTTCTTCCTCGCTCATCATCAGTTCGCCCCGCTCTACCATCGTCTCTGCCATGTTGATAATAGAATTGCCCGCAGGTTGATTCTCTCCTGTCTCGAGCCACTGCTTTGTTCGATACATATTGGTCAGAAACTGCCGGGTGTTGTTCTCGAACGAAGTTGCTGCCACCCCTGGCTGACGATTGAAGTGAACAATATAAAACTCTTGTCCGAGCATCTGCTCCCAGAAGGCGACCGGGTCGTCTTGCTCTCTTGGACGAAAAGGCACAGACAGGTTTGCCACACCGGCAATTCTTTCGGGGTTTAATAATGCATGGTGCCAGACAAGGATCGCGCCCCAATCGTGGCCGACAAATACCGCTTTATCGATCCCCAACACATCCAGCAAGGCGTTGTAATCCGAGGTCATATGGTGGCAGTCGTAGGATTCAACAGATTCTGGCTGGCTCGAGCGGCCATAACCTCGCTGGTTCGGCACGATGACGTGATAACCTTCCGCTACCAGTGCCGGAACCTGGTAACGCCAACTGAAAGCGTGTTCGGGCCAACCGTGCGCAAGCACCACCGGTATGCCGCCCTGACCTGCCTGAAAGACCTCAAGCTCGACCCCTCCCACTTTAATCATTTCCGGTTTTGGAAAACTTAACATGTCGAATTACCCCCTAAGCTACTGGTAGGCATCATCAAGGAAGCGATGAAGCCTGACTTTACTGTTCACGCCAAACTGCTTTACGATATTCACATAAAGCCACAGCAACTGATAGTCGACAACTGATCGTCGACAACTGATCGTCGACGCCACGCTCAACAACGGTGGCCATTTTATATTTGTGACTCCGTCGCTCCACCTGGTTGGCTATTCACCTGGTATACGACGAACATCACCGACCCAAAGCTGGGTCATGTCCTAAGCTTGAGCATGCCTGTAACTAATACCTTCCCATTCATTAAAGACTCTCATCGGGTTTTGTCGGTTGACTTGTTGCTACTGGTCTACAGACAATGGATTTTTTATCCTTACTACCACTCAGGAGCATCACATGGCCGTAGGCATCGTCGCAACACTAAAGATCCAAGCCGACAAGATAGAAGCATTTGAAACAGACTTTAAAGCACTGATGGCTATCGTCGCCGAGAAGGAGCCCGGCAACAACTACTACGACCTGCATAGATCCAGAGACGAAGTTGGCTCTTATGTGGTCATGGAGCAGTATGTAGACCAAGCAGCGCTTGACCTACATGGCAAGTCTGACGAATTCAAAGCAAAGAGCGCCAAACTGGGTGATTATCTTGCCGGTGCACCCACCGTCACAATCCTGGATGCTGTTTAGCCTGTCATTAGCTAAGGGCCAGATCTTTTGGCCCTTTTTCAGTTCGTGCGTCCGTTTATGGCTAAGGCGCATATACGCACGGTTAACAAATCCGATGTAATCCCCTACTTCTCGTCGAGATCAGCCGTTGGTTTCGCCGCTCCTCTACCTGATTTTATTGAATCACCTGCGAGTTGAAGATCCAAATGTCTTGCCAACCGGGTAAACGAGGTGTGCTCACAGTGCGCCTGAGGTTTTACCTACGAATGGCACAATGATTCTGCTGCTGTAAGCGATCATGGGATCCCTGAAGATATCTATATGGGAATCTCCAATAACTTGGTCAGGAATAACCTTGAAAAACCGGCCGTCTCACCGGTCCCCATCGGTCACCGCTACCGGCGCCACGAACCGGAAAAAACCGCGCTCTACCCGATTGTTGAACAACACCTGTCTACGCTTACCGGCGAACTGACACTGAACCACGCGTCGTTACCCGCCTTCGTCGGCGAAGAGTTCCGTAAGTACTTGCGCTGCGGGCGCCTCGAACATGGTTTCTTGCGGGTAAAGTGCGATGGCTGCCGGCACGAGCACCTTGTCGCTTTCTCCTGTAAGGGTCGCGGCTTCTGCCCATCCTGCGGAGCAAGACGAATGATCGAGACCTCTGCACGTCTAGTCGATCACGTCATTCCTGACGTTCCGGTACGCCAGTGGGTTTTGAGCTTTCCCTGGCCCTTGCGCCTGCTCTTCGCCAGCCGTCCCGATGCGCTCAGCCGTTGCCTCGCGGTGGTCACGCGAGCCATTGAGACCGATCTGATTCAACGCGCGGGGCTGACCCGTGCTTCCCGAGCCCGAACCGGCGTGGTGACCCTCATTCAGCGCTTTGGCAGTGCGCTGAACCTTAACGTCCACCTACACATGATCATCCTGGACGGGGTTTATACAATGGAGCACAACCAACCTCGTTTTCATCGAGTCAATGCGCCGGACCGACAGAATCTGGACAAACTTCTAAACCGCATCATCGCCCGTGTCATGCGCCGGCTTATAAGGGACGGCCTGCTCATCCAAGACCATGAGCAGCCATGGCTCCATTTCTAGGAGACAGACATATTTGATACGCTCAATGCAGCTTCTATTCGCTACCGAGTCGCCATCGGCCCCGGTGCGGGCAGCAGAACACTCACCTTGAAGAACCCGGGCCTGCAGCGCACGGAGACCCAACCAAAACCCTTCACGGTCGACAGAAACGGTTTTTCACTGAACGTGGCTGTTGCCTGCCAGGGGCAACAGCGTGAGCGTCTTGAACGTCTGTGTCGTTACGTCACGCGGCCCGCCGTCTGCCTGGAACGGTTGTCGAACAACTCAGCCGACCAGGTGAGCTACGAACTCAAGCACCCGTTCCGCGATGTCACCACTCATATTTTGTTCACTCCTGTGTCGACTTGATTGACCAGGATGTCGCTTACCACGCAACTTTCGCACTTCGTGGCATACAAGCACTTAACGTTCGCTGTAGGCAATGAACCACTCAGTAAGCTACAGCAGAACCATTGAAGCTGATTTGGAGACGTCGTGGTCGGTTCTCAGAGATTTCGGTTCTCTCATTTATTGGGTAAAAGGCGGTGATGTTGGTTCTATCACCGTATCAGGTGATGGCGTCGGTATGACTCGTGATCTCAACCTCCCTAGCGTCGGTAAGGTTCAACACTGTCTTGAGGAAATGGATGAAGCCAATCATTTAATCGCTTATTCATTGACCAGGGGCCAGCCACTTGGCATGCAGGAATACGTTGTCAGCATTTCCCTTCGAGCTTCAGCAGATGGCTGTGACATGAAATGAGAAGGCGTGTTCGATGCTGCCCCAGAAGTTAATGCTGATGAACTGGCGTCTAATCTAAAACATGCTTACGAAGGAATGACCGAATCGTTTGAGCGGTTCGTGGGTAACTGACACTGTCACAAAGGCCATGCTGATAGCGGACCTCAATTACTGTCACAAGAACCATTCCACTTAACGGTAGCTCGAGACCTGTAGGGGGCTTAAACGGTCTTTGCCTGTGACAATTTAATCTCTCCTTTGGCTTAAAATCAATAATTTAAAATAGTTACAGCAATAGGCTCAGAACCTGGGTGTCGGGAACCGGCGTGGCCCGGGTGAATCTCTCTGGGCGGGCATTTACGACGCCCATGGCGAAGCCATACGTGGCGGCTGACAGTAAGTTAACGAAGTGAAATTGTGATGGGCAATCTCTAACAAAACACAACTTCGAAAAACACGACTGATACACAGCAGCGCTTCGCACTGCGTGTCGGGACCGTTCCACTGTGGGTATTAATCTCCTCACCGGCAGCTTACCGTCAGGCCATTTTTCATGGGCTACAGCTCTCATGCTCTGTTCAACTGTTTCATTGGGGACTCTACAAAGACTTTAACTGGCTGTTGTACCGAGGGGCTTCGCCATACGTAAACCCTATTATCGAAAATGCTTGTGAGTTCCTCCGCCTCCACAATCACCCAGAGAAGATGAGGTTCCTGAGCATTAGCCAACAACCGTTCAACAGCTTCCTACAGAGCCTCTTGTGCTGTCACTCTCTCTGTCTTCACACCGAAGCCCATAGTGCCGAAGCCAGAGCTGGACAAAAGCGAGCTGTTGCGGCGGGCCAGATACAACTGCACGCCCCGCTGGTTGTCAGCCTAAACAGAAATGAGCCTGTTTTGTGCGCCCTGGCAGATGAGGTCTGCGAGGCTCTCATAGATAAGCTTAGAGGTTTTGAGTTGGCCGCATTGTCAGCCGTTAGAGGATGCGAAGAATTTACCTGAAATCTAAAACAGCAGCGACAACGTAAGAACATTGAGAGCTAAATTACTCGTTAGGTCAAACGATCAAGGCGACAGGCCCGCAAACGTTAAACAGACAAAACATTGAGGGATAAATGGCCGCACTGACTATCTTAGGTATCGCTTTTATTGTGATGCTACCCAACATCAGCATTGCCACTACAGTTTGGCTTGGCAATAAAGCAATTAACTTGAAAGGCGCAAACAAATGAAACAACTAGGGATGAAATTTTATGAAATGTATCAGTATATTTTTGATTCCAGCATTAACCCGCTGAAGCATATCCCTGACCCTGCAAATCGCTTTTTTATCATGTTTGTACTAGCCGTTTTGTGGAGCGCAGCTTTTGCTTTTCAGCTAGGCAGTCTCTTCTATTTTGGTTGGAGCGTCGCTGCCCACCTGGGCGTTTTATTCATGATTTTCTTCACCGCTAGTATTTTCTATGATGCTGAAAGACGAGGCGACAGCTGGTTGCTTTTGCTTAAGCGAGCAAAAGACATTCCGCCTGTCCAGGATCGACGTTGCAAGTGGGACCTACACAGAGAGGCCTAGTCGCTGACAAAGCAGCAGACGTAACGCCAAAGATGCGAAAGCAGTGGGGCCTTGTCTTACGGGCGCACCGGAGACGAGGCATCACCCTCTTAGCTGCTTTGGGTAGACAGGACCTCTCCCCTTTTAAGGTGCCCACCTACCCAAGGCGGGCGTAAATTGGTCGCGAATATTCAGAAGTAGCAGAGCCCTGCTAGATCAATACACCGCCCTGAGTCAGAACCATTTCCTACCACGAAGATTGGGCGCTAACTTCAATATCTAGGTGGAACCACGCGAAATGAAAACTGGGGACCTGGCTGCTTTGGATACCAAGGACAGTTACCCACCTTTCTCTTAACTCCTAACCGCATCCTAGAACGTGGCTACCGCCACTTCGACGTAGCAGGAAGCGCTCGGTTCTTGCTCACCCAATATCACGCGCCGCTGTAACCTTCCCCAGGCTTCGCCCGTCTATCGTCACTGCAGCGCCACCAGCAGCTAAAGCTATCGCCGTCTCACTTTCCAAACCACCGGCCGCTCATGTGATGAAGGCATTTCCTCCGTCGAGACAAGTCCTCTCCTGTAAACCGTCAGTTGTCGATCTTCCACTAAGCCTCATGACTTAAACTGGCTTGAGGCAAGAGAAGCGTTTCAGCCCGATTGCCGATAATCTAGTCAGCCTGCGATGGAACTGGGCGCACCAGAGGAATCGAGCGCTCGGTTAACAACTGGTACTCATCGTAACCCAAACCCATTGTGAGATAACACCACGGCTGGTTTTTCGGCCATTCTCGCATAACCATCTGCTGCCCCCGTCGCCACGCCTTCAAAGAGCGTTACAACGGTTCTGAATTTTGAACTTTTTGAAAAGGCAACGTCCAGATGTTTGTCTGTGGTATATGTAGTGCTAAAACATGTATCCAAACCGTTATCGGCAAGGGTTTGAATAACGATTTTTGCTCCGCTCATAATGTTGTTCCTAATCATCTAATGAAATTAGACTTTGACGATGCTCCGCTTACTAGCGGGGGAATCCCGACTAGTATCTAAACTTACGGAAATACATGGGGCGGAATCGTCGCCAACACACCGCTGACGAAGTTATCTACCCTGCTGTTAACCGGATTTTCTCTATTGGTTTCAACGTGATCACCGGTGGGAGAGATATCAAATACATGAGGACTGTTGGGTTGATTATCGATTGCGTCACGCAAGTCATCGTACATCCAGCCACAGTTACTCAAGCCAGCGGCTGCGGCCTGGGGAATTGCCTCTAGTATGCCCCCGCGGTAGCCTCCGCAACCAGGATCTTTCTCGCCAACAATGTACATGCTAGGCACATCGACGAAGCCGGCCTCGATTACTGCCTCAGGGTAGATCCCGAGACCAAGGTAGTCATAACCGAATTTATCCATACCATGGGTGCGAAGGTCGCTCCCGGCGTTAAATACGTAACCCTCCTCGCCGACCAAGGCATCAAACATGTCAAATATCCTGGGGGGAGTGAATGCCCACGAGTCGGCCACGATCGCCGTCAGGTAAGTGCCTTCTTCCACATAGGCCTGTGACATGGCAAACACGCCAATTGAGCCCGCGCTGGTACCGTGGGCGAAAACGTGAGTAGTAGGATAATTGGCCACGGTGTAGTCCATGGCCGCCATGGTGGCCTGCAAGCCGTTAACCTGCCTCTCTCCACCATTCGGGTTCGGGTTGTTCGGGTAGGGCGCGCCCCTGCCGGCATAATTATCATGGTCACACATGGAGACCAGCAGCACCCGGTATCCTTCCTGTATCCGCCGTGTGAGCGTGGAATCCATCACCTCGTCATTGCGCATCGTATTGGCCACCAGATGCTTATCGATCAGGTCATCAAAAGATTCCTCGTGGTTGAAGGTATTCTGGGTCTGGGTCTTTACTGCTTGGTAAACCTGATTCTCGTCGAACCAGCCATATCCGCCGCCATGCAGATAGGCCCATAGAGGAGCCTCGGCACCAAGATTATTGGCGGGCTCCATAACGAAAAATGTGTAGTTCCCTGACAGGCCGCAGGTATAGGCCTCATTGCGATAGAAGTTGAGCTCCCAGGAATTGCCATTCAAATTAGCCGTTCTGGTTTCTACAAGTGTGATCTGGGCAGTGGTTCGGCTGACAATTAAATTCGAAGCAGGGGTAATTTCCACTTCAAGGCTCACCGATTGCTCGCCGCCGGCACCACTACAGCTGAGCGAATAGGTTTTGCTGCCTGCAACTTCTTTGGAGATTTTTTCATCGCCAGAGAGCGCCTTATTGCCGCTCCAGTCGCCCGATGCGGCGCAAGACGTTGCATTCGAGGATGACCAAGTCAAAACAAATTCCGTGTTAGCCTGAACCTGGTCCGCCGAGGATGACAAAGACAAAACTGGCACCGCCGATGGCGGTGTTATCGTGTTGCCTGCGCCACTACCGCCACCTCCGCCACACCCTGTCACTAAAAGCAGAGAACCGACTCCGTTAAGGAGTGTTATGCCTTTAAAGCACTTTAGCAGGCCACCTGTCTTCGAATCACATTTAGTACTCATAATTGTATTCCCACCTCAGTTACCCTTTGCGCCCGCCCATCCTCGCCTTCGCTGCGGTCTCTGCCACCACAGTCATCTAGTAGCGTCTGTACTAAAGATTGCGAGCCATCAGGCATATTCTTACGCTCCTGCTAAAACTATTTTCATACATTTGGCGCCATTACGATTGACCAGCCAAGCATAAGCGTTAGAACCATTAACAGTACGCAGCCAAACATAAACACTTTACGACGCAATGGAACGTAGTTTGAGCCAACGTGAATAAAAGCGTGCAATAGTCTACTAGCCACAAACGCCCAAGCTAAAACATAAATGTAGATGTTAACGGTATTGGTAAGCCACAAGATTATTGTTAGCACATAAAACAACACCGGAACCTCAAACTGATTACGGACGCAGTTGTTAATTTGAATCACGTTATCGGGCCACGAATCGTGGTGCAGGGCCCTGCGCTCTTGATTAACTAAACCCAATTTTTCAGCTTTAGATTTAGCCCTACCCAAATAAATATAGAGGCAAAAAGTGAGGGCTACTTGTGTTACTACAGGTAGAAATAGCAGGTTTTCATTCATTATACTTTCTCATATATTATTCAACATCCAGAGATGCCGGAACACGTGTTCGTGGCGGTTCGGAATGACAGGGTTTCTCTATTTCACGAATTAATTAGCAGGAAACAACTGGGTCAACAGCGCAACATATGACAACGCAAGTTTGCGGGTGGCCGCTACCGACGTTTGTTCAAGCCTATCATTGGGGCAGTGATGCCAGGGCGAAACACCAAAGCTGCCAATAGCGGCATACCCGGCATTATGGTACTCAGTTAACTCGCCAGCAGTAATGCCAAACTCTAATGGTAGCGGCCATCCTAGCCAGCCTGTGTGCCGACGAAACAACGCCCATGCTTTAGGCAGCTGCCACCAATTAGTCATAACGAAACGGGTTTTTACTACGCCCTCGCCTGGGGTAACACCTAAGGCACCGGCATTTGCGCCTATGTGTAACCACAGCGCGACTTGCTCAGGTTTGGGCGCTGACTTCATGGTGACATGGGCGCCGGCATTACCGCGCTCATGACCGGAATTCGAGTAAAATATATAATGCTTATTTTGTGTAGCTGCCCAGCGTGCCAGTGCCAGAAATGCCGCCACTCCTGATCCCCTTTCTGAGGTAGTGGTAAACCAACCACTTTGCGGGGTACTCACCACAATGGCCGGTTCGCTGCTAGGGCCAATTTGCGCTACTACATTAAACGCCTCAAGGGTTTGTGGCTTTGCGGATACACGCAGACTGACGGTTTGTTTTCGCGCAAGCCCTTGCAATAAGGTTGCTGCATCGTTTTCACCTGCCAACACCACGGGTACTTTCCAGTCGGGTAATGCTAGCGGCGCGTTTAGTGCTTGGTAACGGCCACACCCAGCTCGGGTAATGATGACGATGGCAGCAGCACCAGAATTGCTAACGGCCACAATACGCTGATAAAAATCGCCCTCGGCTAAATCGCCGCGATGATCCCAAAAATCCGTATCGACCACGACAATTTTGCCACTGTAATCTTGTTTGTTTTCTGCATTCCATAAACGAAGCTCAGCCGCAATGTCTTGCCCAGTAGTGGGCTTAACCGGGAACTGAGGAAATACATTGACGGTTTTGTTGCCTAGCGTCAGTAACGCTTCATCTATTTGCCAGCTGCTAACCGGAAAAGACTCACGGCCAACTTTATAACCCAGCTCTTTGAATTCTTGTTCTAACCACTGCGTGGTGGCCACATCGCCCGACGTACCACTACGATGAACACCAAAGCTATCAAATTTAGCCAAGTCTTCAGCAAGGGTTTGTTTGGAGAACACAGAGGCATAGCGGCTATTTTCAAGGCTTTGTATGCGTGATTCACCCCAATAGGCCAGCCCCGCTAAACCCATTGAAATAACCACAAATACACAAATAACACTCACGATAATTCTGGTGTACATGGCGTTTTTATCCCGAAATTACTATTTCATTCACTCTTTGCACGCGGCCATCCTCACCCTTGCTTCGATCATAACCACCACAATCAAACAGTCGTGCCCGCGCTACCGAACCCTCAAACTCAAAAATGGCAAAACCATTAACCTCACTGGTTTCCACCAGACTGTCTGTTTCCAGCCAAGCCGGCTCGGCGGCAGATATGCCGCGTGCAGAGGACGGCCAGGTGGCGTCAGACGAACTCACCGGACCTACCAAAACAGAGCTTACCGGCTTGTCTTCCAGTGCCAGGTCACCACTGGCCGTTATTGCCACTGCCCCTTGCGCGTGAACATCGCCGGAAAACATAAAGCGGCTGCCGGGCCGCTGGTGTAGTGCCCCCAGCAGCCGCTGATGTTGTTGCCACCAACCTTTCGGCCACAGGTATTTCTGTGCGCTTGCGGTCAGCTGCTCGCTGGCGTTTTCATTAATGAGCTCATTGGCGACGACACCGGTAAAACCTGCGGGCGCGACCACATCCGGATACCACTCTCGCCACTTCCCGGCGGTCCAACCCATGGGGTGGGACGGCACCAGCGCAAAATGTAAAGCATCAGATGTTGTCATCCGTTGCCCAATCCATTCCTCGACGCCCTCGGGAATCAAATTACCAGCGTCCCCTTCAAAAGATAACTTACTGGCACAGTCGAACAACGGTGCTTCAAATAGCCTGCCGTAGCGGAGAATACCGAAGTGTCTGTTCAGGTCGAGCGCGGGCGCATGGGGCAGCGGCGGATAATACAGGCTGGAAATTGTCGCTTGCGCCTGCTGACTGAAGGCATCCGGCGGAAAGGTGACAATATCCTCATTAGCATCGTCATTCTCAAAATAGTCGTGATCATCGGCGACAAAAAACACCGGCACTGACTTAAACCGGGTGCCATAAAGATCGGCAATCTGTTCATCGCATATTTTCTTCAACAGCATCTCGTTGCCGGCACCCAGGATAGGCGCATCTCGATCAAAAGCACCGTATTTCAATTGCATGTACCAGCCGGAAACAACTTTGATGAGCCCTTTGCCTGCACTCGGAAACGCCCCCCCTTTCAGGTCAAAGTAGATGTGATCGCCAATTGCCACGGCCGCATCGGGGTTTTGCGCCAGCCCCTGGGCAAACAGCTTTTGCCGAAAGCTGTGGGGCTTGAAAAACTGCCGGCTGCCCAAACCAAAGCCGTCCCCGCCGCCGGCACAGGTATAGGCCATCAGGCTCAGCTTGGAGGGCATGGCATCCCAGGCGGGAAATGTCTTGAGCGGCCAGAGGTCCTCAATGACCGCACCATTCTCTGTCAACTGTAATTGATACTGGGTTGCAGGGCTTAGGCCATCCACCACGAAGGACCAGAAGCGACCCTTCGTGTCTGTCTGACGCCCGGCGTGATCTCTCCCATCCACTGACAGCACCAGGGCTGCGCTCGGCTTTTGCAGTGACACCGACAGTGACAGGGAATCGGCCGTCACACTCGGGAGAATGTGGCGCGCCCGCTGCTGGCGTGACCGGGGGAAAATGGTGTAGGTAAGTCCTGCCGCTGTGGCAGCAATAACAGTGGCAAGCGCTGATCGCCTGGATAGCTTCACACGGCATTCCTCATTGAATACGGTTACCTAAGCCGCAAAGGCTTTGGCGCAGGCCGGAC
>Ga0206130_10000254_pt1 | contig 94109 bp, 99 predicted proteins | sample Helgoland_Spring_9_FD_148637 | JGI IMG/M metagenome (GOLD analysis project Ga0206130, IMG submission 148637) | Pelagic subsurface seawater microbial communities from Kabeltonne, Helgoland, North Sea - Helgoland_Spring_Bloom_20160512_1 | ecosystem: Environmental > Aquatic > Marine > Epipelagic ... | reverse complement strand
CGGGCGGCGCGATCGAGGGGGGTTCGAGGCGGTGACGCTGGATGTCGTCGATTGATCCACCGCGTCTTCGTTCCCCGTGCCCCCGCGCTTGCGTCGGCGAGTCGGGTGGGTCAGAAGACGCGCTTTCAGACGAAGGATCATCGATGACCGTCACCCCGGTCGATTTTGCCAGCCTGTTGTGTTCGAAACTCTGCCACGACCTGTTGTCGCCGGTGGGGGCGTTGAACAACGGGCTCGAGCTGCTCGACGACGAAACCGATGACGCGATGCGCGCCCGCGTGTTCGAATTGCTCCACGACAGCGCGCGGACGTCGGCGAACAAGCTGAAATTCTTTCGCCTGGCGTTCGGCGCGGCGGGGGGCTTTGGCGACATGGTCGACACGCGCGAGGCGCGGCAGGCGATCGAGGGGCTGGTCGCGGATAACAAGCGGATCGATTTCAACTGGATCGTCGAGGCGGAGCGGTTGCCCAAGGCCGCGATCAAGGTGGTGCTGAACCTGGCGCTGATCGCGAGCGAGGCGCTGATCCGCGGGGGCACGCTGTCGATCGGGGGCGAGGAGAATGACGGGCATGTCGAGGTCGTCCTGCAGATCGAGGGGCAGCGGATCGTGCTCGACCCCGAATTGCGCGCGACGCTGACCGACGGCCCGCGGCCCGACGGGGTCACCCCGCGCACCGCCGCCGCCTATCTGGTCCATGAGATCGTGCGCGAGGCGGGCGGCAGCGTGCTGGTGTCCGAACCGGCGGAGACGGTGATGATTTTCGGCGCGGTGTTCAACGCGCGGTAAACGCCGCCTTAAACATTTGGCGGCACAACCGGCCCTGGACCACGCCCGGGGACACATGGACGATCTGCTGCAGGAATTCATCGCGGAAACGCGCGAAACGCTCGAGGCATTATCGGGCGAGGTCGTCGCGTGGGAAGGCGATCCGACCGATCGGGCGCGGCTCGATTCGATCTTTCGCTTCGTCCACACGGTGAAGGGCAGTTGCGGCTTTCTGGATCTGCCCCGGCTTGCCCGGTTGAGCCACGCCGCCGAAGACGTGCTGTCGGCGGTGCGCGACGGCACGCGAACCCCCGACACCGCGCTGGTCAGCGCCGTGCTGGCGATCATCGACCGGATCGGCGAGCTGGTCGAGGCGATCGATGCGGGCGTGGCGCTGGAGGATTCATCCGAAGACCTGCTGATCGCCGCGCTGGCCGAACATGCGGTGCCCGCCGCGGCGACGCCGACGAGCGCGCCCGTACGATCGCACAGCCGCAGCGTCCGGCTGGGCGTCGACCTGCTCGACCGGATGATGAGCGGCATGTCCGACATGGTGCTGGCGCGCAACGACCTGGCGCGGCGATTGCGCGGGGGCGATTTCGACCCGCGGGTCGAGGCCGCGCTCGACCGGCTGTCGCTGACCGTCGCCGACATGCGCGAAACCGTGTCGCGGACGCGGATGCAGACGATCGAGGCGCTGTTCGCCGCGATCCCGCGGATGGTGCGCGACACCGCCGCCGAACTGGGCAAGACCGTCGCGATCCGGATCGAGGGGGGCGATGTCGAGCTGGACCGCGAGATGATCGAGCTGATGCGCGATCCGCTGGTCCATCTGATCCGCAACGCCATCGATCACGGGATCGAAACCACCAATGAGCGGCTGGCCGCGGGCAAGTCGCCCGGCGGCACGCTGACGATCGCGGCGCGCCAGTCGGGCAACCAGATACTGATCGACGTGATCGACGACGGGCGCGGGATCGATACCGAACGGCTGGTCGCCAAGGCGTGTCAGCAGCAACTCTTGTCGACGGTGGAGGCCGCCGCGCTGAGCGAGGCCGAACGATGCGAGCTGGTGTTCCACCCGGGGCTGTCGAGCCGCGATGCGGTCACCACGATATCGGGCCGCGGGGTGGGCATGGATATCGTGCGCGCCAACATCGAACAGATCGGCGGGCGCGTCGTGCTGGCGAACCAGCGGGGCCGGGGCCTGACGATCACGATCCGCGTGCCGATGACGCTGTCGATCCTGACGACCGTGATCCTGACCGCCGGGGGGCACCGGTTCGCGCTCGCGCGCCAATCGGTCGAGGAAATCGTGAAGGTCAGGGGCGATACGGTGCGGATCGACCAGATCGGGGAGACGATGATCGCCACGGTTCGGGGCAAGCGCCTGCCGGTCGTGGTGCTGGGCGACCTGCTGGGTATCGGCAGCACCGACATCGAGACGTTGGTCATCGTGGCGACCCGCGACGGCAGTTTCGCGCTGTCGGTGGACGAGGTCGTCGATACCGAGGAACTGGTGATCAAGCCCGCGGCGCCCGCGGTGATGGCGAGCGGCGTCTATGCCGGGCAGACATTGCCCGACAACGGCTGCCCGATGCTGTTGCTGGACGCGGCGGGAGTCGCGGCGCGGGCGGGGTTGCTGTTCCATCAGATCGCCGCGGTGGCAGAGGACGACGCGATCGACGCGGTGCCGCCCGAACGGGGGCTGATGTTCGACGACCTGGACGGACAGCGGCGGGTCATGCCGCTGGTCGCGATCGACCGGGTCGAGAAAGTCCCCGCCGATGCGATCCGCTTCACCGCGGGCCGGCTGCTACTGGCATGCGCTGGCGCGCTGATCCCGGTCCATGCGGCGGCGCACGTCCCGACCGAGGGCGTGGTGGCGGTGATGCGGCTGACCGACGGGGGCACCGATGTCGCCTATGCGATCGGCGAGGCGATCGAGATCGTCGAGTTGCCGTCCCGGGTCGATGCCTCTCACGGCGACGGGCCGGTCGCGGGCGCGGTGCTGATCGCGGGCGAACCGGTCGAACTGATCGATATCCACGCGTTGTTCGCCGATGCCGAATCGCCCGCGGCCCACCGGCCCGTGTGCCTGATGCGCGCCGACGACGACGGGTGGATGCGCAATTTCCTGAAACCCGTGATCGAGGCGTCGGGGTACCGATGCGTGTCGACCCTGGCACCGGGCGATGTCGCGACCGTCGAGCTGGTGATGGGCGATGCCGCGGCTGCGGCTGCGGCTGCGGCGATGGCGCCGCCGTCTGCATCTGCGTCGGCGTCGGCGTCGGCGTTGGCGGGGCCGGGGGCGGGGCCGGGGGCGGGCCAGGGGGGATCGGTCCTGCGGCTGCGCGCCAGCCGCGACCCCGCCGGGCCGCGTGACGACAGCATCTATCGCTACGATCGAACCGCCTTGCGGGCGGCGCTGGCCGGCAACCGGGGGGCATGATGACCAAGCAGCAATTCCTGATCGCGCAGATCGCGGGACGCCGGGTGGCGATCCCGACCGCGCAGGTCCAGTCGGTCGTCGATCTGGGCGAGATCATGCCCGCGCCGCTGGCCCCGCCCCAGATCCGCGGGCTGGTGGCGATCCGCAGCCGGGTCGTGACGGTGATCGACACCGATGTCGCGCTGGGGCTGGCGCCGTCGTCACCCGATGCGCGGCGCGCGGTCATCACCGCGATCGACGGCCATCATTATGCGATCCTGGTCGATACGCTCGACGAGGTCGACATGCTGTCGCCGCAGCCGCTGTCGGCGGGGCTGGCGCTCGGCCAGCGGTGGAGCGAATGCGCGACCGGCATCGTCGATTATGCGGGCGAACCGATGCTGGTCGTCGACCTGGCGGCATGGGTGCCGATGACCAGCGCGATGGCGGCTTAACCGGGTGATCAGACTTTTCTGCCAGACCGATGGCGCGACCATCTTTCAAAAGGGCCATTCATGAAGACCTGTCTCGTCGTCGATGATTCCAAGGTGATCCGCAAGGTTGCCCGGCACATCCTCGAAACGCTCGACTTCACGGTTGCCGAGGCCTGCGACGGACGCGAGGCGCTGGATGCGTGTCTGGCATCGGTGCCCGATGTCGTGCTGCTCGACTGGAACATGCCGGTGATGAGCGGGATGGATTTCCTGCGCGCGATGCGGGAGGCCGATCTGCCCTCGCGCCCCAAGGTCGTGTTCTGCACCACCGAAAACGGTATGGCCTATATCCGTGCGGCGATCGAGGCGGGGGCGGACGAATATGTCATGAAGCCGTTCGATCGCGATACGCTGGAATCGAAACTGCAGATCGTCGGCTTGGCCTGAGCGCCCTGCGCACGGCATGTCGGTGTTCTCCCCCCCTATCCCAGATGCGGTCGGTGCCGATATTGCGGCAAGCGACGCCGCGATGGCACCGCTATCGGTGCTGATCGTCGACGATTCGGCGGTGGCGCGCGCGGTGCTGACGCAGGTGATCGAGGGCAGCGGCGACTTTATCGTCACCCGCAGCGTCGGGACGGTGGCGGCGGCGCTGGCGGTGCTGGCGCAGGGGCAGGTCGATTTCGTCCTGCTGGATCTAGCACTGCCCGATGTCGACGGGCTGACCGGGCTACCGAACCTGATCGCCGCGGCGCGGGGGGCACCGATCGTGATCGTGTCGTCGAGTGCGACCAAAGGCGCGGTCGCATCGATCCGCGCGCTGGCGCTGGGCGCCGCCGATACCGTGCTGAAACCCGCGCCGGGCGATTCGACGAGCGCGTTCGGCCAGGGGTTGCTGACGAAGCTGCGCCGATTATCCGATTTTCGCGCAGAACCGGCGGGCGGACGGCGATGGCCGCCACCGGCGCCAGCCCCGACGTCGACAGCCCCGACGACGACGGCCCCGACGTCGACAGCCTCGCCGTCGACAGCCTCGCCGTCGCCTTCCCTACCACCATCATCACCATCGTCGCCGCAGCCATCGGCGCTGACCCCGGTCACCGGGGCACGCACCCGGTTCGACATCGTGGCGATCGGGGCGTCGACCGGCGGTATCCACGCGCTCAACCTGTTGCTGCGCGAACTGCCGCCGTCGTTCGATACGCCGATCCTCGTCACCCAGCATCTGCCGGTCGGGTTCATGTCCTATTTCGCGACCCAATTGTCGTTGATGGCCAACCGCCCCTGCGACGTCGCGGTCGACCGGATGCGGATCAGGCGGGGTCGCGTCATCCTGGCGCCCGGCGATGCGCACATGCGCTGTGTCGCGCTGCCCGATGGCGGCGCCGCGATCCGCCTGTCCAGCGAACCGGCGACGAGCGGTTGCCTGCCCTCGGTCGACCCGATGCTCGCCTCGCTCGCCGATGTCTTCGGCACCAGGGCGGTCGCGGTGGTGCTGAGCGGGATGGGCCGCGACGGGGCCGAGGGCGCCGCGTCGGTCCACCAGGCCGGTGGCTGCGTCGTCGTGCAGGACGCGGCCAGTTCGGTCGTCTGGGGGATGCCGGGGTCGATCGCCGAAACCGGCATTCCCGCCGCCGTGCTGCCCCCGGCAGCGCTGGGTCACCTTATAGCTTCAGGGCGTCGTCCATGATCCACCAGACCATTTCACCGATCACCGGCGCGTCGCAACAGTCGCTCGGCGCGCTGGCCGCGCTGCTCGAAGCGCGCACGGGACAGCAGATCGCGGCCTATCGATCGTGGCGGATCGACACCGCGCTGAAACCCCTGTTGCGCGACCGCGGGCTCGCGTCGCTCGACGCGCTGGTCGCGGTGCTGATGGACGGGGCCGACAAGCGGGTCGCCGACCAGATCATCGACGTGCTGGTCAACCAGGAAACCTCCTTCTTCCGCGATGCGCCCGTGTTCGACATGATCGCCGATGCGGTGCGCACGGTCGAGGCGACGGGGCGGCGCGCGCGAATCTGGTGCGCGGGCTGTTCGACGGGGCAGGAGCCCTATTCGCTGGCGATGCTGTTCGCCGAGCGCGACGGCGGCGGGCCGTTGCCCGATATCGTCGCCACCGACGTGTCCGACGCCGCGGTCACTCGCGGCAGGGCGGCGCGCTATACGCAATTCGAGATCCAGCGTGGCTTGCCGGTGCGCCGGATGATGCGATGGTTCAGCGCGGTCGGCGACGATTGGGTCGCGCGCGACGAATTGCGCGCGATGGTGTCGTTCCGGCGGCTCAACCTGATCGCCGATCCCGTGCCACCAGGCCGGTTCGACATCATCCTGTGCCGCAACGTGATGCTGTACCTGGCGATCGAGCCCAAACAGGCGATCTTCGCCAATTTCGCGCGCGCGCTGGCCGCCGAGGGGATGCTGATGCTGGGCGCAGGCGAAACCGTGATCGGGCAGACACGGTTGTTCGAACCGTCGCCGCTGTATCGCGGGCTCTATCACCGCGCGGACGCGGTGTGAGCGCCGCCGTGCGATCCATCTATACGGGGGCACCGCATCTCGCCTAGGAATGACGGCATGACGATCATCGACACGCCATCGCCGAACTTCGACGAGCGGCTGCTGCCGATCACGATGATCGTCCTCCACTATACCGGGATGATCGACGGCGCCTCGGCGATCGCGCGGTTGCGCGATCCCGCCGCGAAAGTGTCGGCGCATTATGTCGTCGAGGAGGATGGTACCGTCATCAGCATGGTGGCCGAGGACAAGCGCGCGTGGCACGCCGGGCGATCGCACTGGCGCGGCGTCACCGACATCAATTCGGCCAGCGTCGGGATCGAGATCGTCAATCCCGGGCATGAATTCGGCTATCGCCCGTTCGCGCCCGAACAGATCGCCGCGGTCGTCCCGCTCGTCGCCGCGATCAAGGACCGCTATGCGATCGGGCGCGGCAACGTCGTGGGTCATTCGGACATCGCGCCGCGGCGCAAGCGCGATCCGGGCGAGCTGTTCCCGTGGAGCAAGCTGGCGAAATTGCGGCTGGCGTTGCCGCGCCCGACGCGCAACCTGATGGACCCGATGTGGACCGAGGCGGGGTTCCTCCTGGCGCTCGACCGGTTCGGCTATGACGTCGAGGACCCGATGGCCGCGATCATGGCGTTCCAGCGCCGGTTCCGCCCCGAACGGATCGACGGCGAGGTCGATGCCGAATGCCGGATGATCCTGCTCGCGTTGCTGCTTCCCAAACCGCAGGGCGACGACTAGGGACGGCGACGTGCCAGAGGGTCGGGCGATCGCGTCATGTGCAAGCATGTCGAGGAAAGTCCGGGCTCCACGTAACGACGGTGCCGGGTAACGCCCGGCGGGGGCGACCCCAGGGACAGTGCCACAGAGAGCAGACCGCCGGTCTTCGGATCGGTAAGGGTGAAAGGGTGCGGTAAGAGCGCACCGCGGGGCTGGTAACAGCCGCGGCATGGTAAACCCCACCGGGAGCAAGACCGAATAGGGACGGCAGATGGGTTTCGTTGCAACTCGTCGTCCGGGTTGGTTGCTGGAGGCGGCATGCAAATGCCGTCCGAGAGGAATGATCGCCCATCCTTCGTCATGAGGGGGGACAGAACCCGGCTTACAGACCCTCTGGTACGCTCGCGCGCGCGACGATCGCTCCAAGTTCGGGGTGACGCCGCGCGTGACACAATGGTTGCGCGCAGCCGACGAAGGGTTATCTGGTCACCATGGCTCGCACGACATCGCGTTCAAACGACTGGGGATTCCCACGCTGGCGCGGTTACGAGTCGGGGCGGGAGGCCACGCGGGTCAAGCTGTGCGACCGGCACGGGTGCGAGGAACCCGGCAATTGCCCCGCGCCCAAGTCGCCGAACAACCCCGATCGCTGGTATTTCTGCGCGGTCCATGCGGGCGAATACAACCGCGGCTATAATTATTTCGAAGGCCTGTCGGCGGAGGACGCCGCCGAGCGCGAAGCCGCCGAACAGCGCACCGCCGACGGTTACACCAACGCCAAACATTATGCCTGGGCTGGGCCGGGCGACGGCACCCGGTCCCGCGACGAGATGCGCGCGCTAGACATGCTGGGGCTCGACAGCGACGCGACGTTCGACGAGGTCAAGGCGGCGTGGCGACGGCTCGCCAAGGAAAACCACCCCGACGTCCGCCCCGGCGATGCCGATGCCGCGGTGAAGTTCCAGGCGGTGCAGGCCGCCTATGAAGTGCTGAAGGCGGGCGAGGAACAGCGCGAGTGGAAACCCGCCTGAAACGCGCGCGGAGCGACTGGCAGGGCGCGGTGCTGGTCTGCGGCAAATGTTCGAAAAAGATCGGCGGCGGGTTCGGCAAGAAGGGCCGCACGCCGCTCGCCAAGGCACTCCGCAAGCTGATGGGCGTGGCGAAGGGGCGGAAGGCCGCGATCGGGATCGTCGAGACGCGCTGCCTGGGGATTTGCCCGAAGCAGGCGGTCGTGGTCGTCGATACGCGGTCGCCCGGCGACTGGATGATCGTCCCCGCGGGCGGATCGCTGGAGGCGGTGCGGGCGCGGATGACGTCGGTCGATCGACCGTCCGACGTAACGGGCGGTCAGGGGCGTCAGGCGTAGCGCGTCGCGGTGTCGCGGATCAGCGCGATCATGTTGGGGATGCCCTGCGTCCGGTTGCTGCTGAGCTGATTGCCGAGATCGAACGGCGCGAGCGCGGCGGCGATGTCGGTGCCCGCGATCGTGGCGGCATCGCGATCCTGCACGGTGAGCAGGACCAGCGCGATGATCCCCTTCGTGATCGCGGCATTGCTGTCCGCGAGGAAGTGCAGCGTCCCGTCGTCGCGCGCCATCGGATAGACCCAGACCGCCGCCGAACAGCCGCGGACCAGCGTCGCGTCGGTCTTGAGCGGATCGGGCATCGGTTCGAGCGCCTTGCCCAGATCGATCAGCAACCGATACCGGTCGTCGGCATCGAGAAAGTCGTATTCGTCGCGGATGTCGTCGAGCGTCGCCATGATGCGGCGGGTACAGGGGTGGCGGTTACAGGTCCACCCCGGCGGCGATCGCTTCGAGCTTGCGGATGCGTTCCTTGAGATCGGCGATTTCGATCCGCGCCCCGGCGCTGGGGGCGGGCAGGGCATCGGCGTGACCGCCTTCGAGTTCGGTGCGCTTGAGGGCGAGCCAGCTGCGCCAGCCCGACAGGGTCGCGGTGGTCAGCATCGCCAGACCGATGAGGCTGGCCATGGCGATCGTGAGGTAAAGGGTAGCTTCGGTCATGTCCGCCTCCTTCTTAGCGGTCGCGCAGCCGGTCGATCTCCTGAGCGAGATCGTTGCTGCCATGATTGTCGGTGATGACGCGTTCCAGCACCTGGATACGGGCCCGCAATTCGATGACTTCGTCCGCCAGCCGCTGGGCATCGGGATCGACGGGGCGGGGCGCGTCGGACGGCGTCCGGTCGCGTCGGTTCTGGAGCACCAGCACCCCGACGAGTACCGCGAGCGCCAGCAGCACGAGATCGACGATCGCCATCAGCGTTGCTCCAGCCGGTCCCGCACGGGCGGGGTGTCACGGAGCAGGTCGATCTCATGCGCCAGATCGGCACCGCGATCGGTCGCGATCCGTTCGAGGACGCGGACGCGTTGTTCGAGCCGTTCGGTCTGCGCCGCATATTGCGCGGCCTTTTCGGCGACCTTGTCCGCCTCCAGCTCCATCTTGCGGCGCTGGAGTTCCATCCAGGGTTTGAAGACGGTGCCGGCCAGGATCGCGATGATCGGGATCAGCAGCGCGAAAATGGGGATCAACAGGGGGCTCATCGACCGTCCTTAGTTGGCGCGGGTGCGCAATTGTTCGATCTCACGATGGAGATCGTGGCTACCGTCGGTGACGATCCGTTCCACATTCGCGAGGCGATCCTTGATCGAGCCGAGTTCGGCGCGCAGCTGGGCATTTTCCTGGCTGAGCAATTTGACGCGCTCGCTCGTCTCGGCATCGTTGCGGGGATAGACCGACTGGCCCCAGGCGCCGTCGAGCGGGTAACCGTTCTTGATCCGCATCCAGGTGGTCAGCACCCATCCGCCGACGCCCAGCGACGCCATGATGGCGATCAGCGGGAAGATACCCTGGAGAATCGAAAATTGTTCGGGAGACATGTCGGTGATCCTTTCTAACGGTCGCGCAGCGCTTCGATTTCGCGGGCGGTGCGTTCGGCGGGATCGGTGGCGATGCGTTCGAGGACCGCGATCCGTTCCTCGAGGCGGCCGACCTGGCCGTTGAGGCGTTCGTTCTCGCTGGTCAGCAGTTCGACCTTGCGGTCATCGCGCAGCGATCCGTCCTGGCCGTTCGCATAGCGACGGGCGGATCGGCGGCTGTCTTCCGGGGCATAGCCGTGTCGGACACGGACGTAATTGTTGATGATCTTGCCGAAGGTCACGAGCGCGATGATCGCGATAATGAACCCTGGTCCGCCCCAATTCATGATGTCTCTCCCCGTTTCGTCGTGTCGCGCCGTCCGTCAGCGCAGGTTTTCGATTTCCTGCGCGAGCTGGCTGTTGCGGCTGGTGTAATGCGTCTCGATGTCGGCCAGGCGGCGATCGACGTCGCGAAACTTGCTGCGCACTTCGGCGGTCGAGCGTTTGGTGTTGCTGCGGACGCCCTGCCAGAATTTCGCATCCTCGGGCGTTTCGTAGAGACCCACCGGCTTCGGCGAGGCGACCCAGGCGACGACCAGATAGGCGACGATGATCCACCATTGTTGCGCGATGACGGTCAGCGCCGCGGTGCCCAGGCGCACCCAGAGCGGATCGACCCCGGTGTAGTCGGCGATCCCGGCGCAGACGCCCTTCCACTTGGCGTTCTGTTTATCGAGGTAGAAAGTGGTGCGGCTGTCGGACATCTCAGTTCCTCCGATCGATCTGATAGGGCGAGGACTGGGTGCCGATCGACGGTTTCCAGTCGGGGTTGTCGGCGGCGACGATGCGTTCGACGGTGTTGACGCGGTCTTCGAGGCGGCGGGCAAGATTATACATCTCGTCGAGCAGCTTTTCGTCCTCGTCGGTGATCTTGGGCGCCTGACGCCATTTGGTGACGTAGTGCATGATGACCCAGGGTGCGCCGATGAAGAGCATCGCGCAGACGAAGATCGGGACGATGATGTCTTCCATCTCAACCTTCCTTCTTCAACAGCCGCGCCTTGAGCGCAGCGAGTTCGGCATCGACCTTGTCGCTGGCGCGCAGTTCGTTGATCTCGTCGTCGAGCGTCCGGATCGCGCCGAGGCCCATCGCCTCCGCCCGGCCCTCCGCATCGTCGACACGGCGTTCGAGCTGGTCGAAGCGGCTGAACGCCTCGTGCGTCTTGGGGCCGGCGTACATTTCGCGGAGACGATAGCGGTTGTTGGCGCTTTCGAGCCGCGTCTGGACGTTCGACTGTTTGGCGCGCGCTTCGGTCAGCTTCTTCTGGAGCTTGGCGATATCCTCTTCGGACGCGCGCAGTGCATCGTCGAGCACACCGACCTCGATCTTGAGCTGTTCGGCCATGTCGGTCGCCTTCTGGCGTTCGACGAGCGCGGCCTTGGCCAGATCCTCGCGATCCTTCGACAATGCCAGTTCGGCCTTTTCGGTCCAGTCGGACTGAAGCTGGTCGAGCTTGGCGATGTGCCGCCGCATTTCCTTCTGGTCGGCGATGGTCCGCGCAGCCGATGCGCGGACCTCGACCAAGGTTTCCTCCATTTCGAGGATGATCATGCGGATCATCTTGGCCGGATCTTCGGCCTTTTCGAGCAGGTCGGCGAAGTTGGCGGCGACGATGTCGCGGGTTCTCGAAAAAATGCCCATCAACTCATACTCCTGAAATAAGCGCCGGGGCAGGCGAGGGAAGCGGTCCGCCCCGGCAGGTCCGTCACGCCGTCAGGCGCTGGACCGTCTCCGTGGCCGCCGGGGCGCCGCCGACTCCTGCCGGACCAACCGCACCCAGGACGCAGGTTGCGCTGAAAACGATGGTGCAGGCAATGGCGGCGATGGTGCGGCCGATATCCGAATTGAACATGATGAAAACTCCCTGATCTGAATAATGTCACCGCGCTGCGGCGGGTTGCCTGATGCTTTGCAGGGACCGTGCCAGTTTAAAAAACGACGGAAAAGCAAGCGGTTGTCGGATCATCCCCCGACGCGGGCGACTTCGGCCTTGCGGAAGGTTGGGAATCCGCGCCACATGTTGGCAATGGAACGGGTCAGTCAGGTCATCGGCCAGTCGGGGGCCTTTCTCGATGCGCTGGAACGCGCCAGTCGCGCGGCGGCGCTCGACCGGCCCGTGCTGGTGATCGGCGAACGCGGCACGGGCAAGGAACTGGTCGCGGAACGACTCCACCGGCTGTCCCCGCGCTGGGACCATCCGCTGGTCGTCATGAACTGCGCCGCGCTGCCCGAAACGCTGATCGAGGCGGAATTGTTCGGGCATGAACAGGGCGCCTTCACCGGGGCGACCAAGGCGCGGACGGGCCGGTTCGAGGAGGCGGACGGGGGCACGTTGTTCCTCGACGAACTCGGCACGCTGTCGATGGGGGCGCAGGAGCGATTGTTGCGCGCGGTCGAATATGGCGAGGTGACCCGGATCGGCTCGTCGCGCCCGATCCGGGTCGACGTCCGGATTGTCGCGGCGACGAACGAACATCTGCCCGACAAGGTGGACGCGCATGAATTTCGCGCCGACCTGCTCGACCGATTGTCGTTCGAGGTCGTGACGCTGCCGCCGCTACGTGCGCGATCGGGGGACATCCATGTGCTCGCCGAACATTTCGCGCGGCGAATGGCGTCGGAAATCGGGTGGGACAGCTGGCCCGGGTTCGGTCCGACCGCGCTCGACACGCTGACGCATCATCGCTGGCCGGGCAACGTGCGCGAATTGCGCAACGTCGTCGAACGCGCGGTCTATCGTTGGGAACGCGGCGGGCCGGTCGACCATATCGAGATCGACCCGTTCGATTCGCCCTATCGCCCGCGGTCGACGCGGCGCGCGTCGGCGGAGCAGCCCGAACCCGCGATGCCGGTCGAGGATGAATCGGTCGCCGCCTGCGACATGGGGCCGTCCGATTTCAAATCGCGGGTCGCGCGGTTCGAACGCGACCTGTTGTCGCGCGCGCTGGCGGAGCATCGGTTCAACCAGCGCAGCACGGCCGAGGCGCTGGGGCTGACCTATGACCAATTGCGCCATGCGCTGCGCCGCCACGACCTGACGGGAACGGAAAGTTCGTGACGCTTGCGTAATAAGCATGGAGCCATCACGGGACTGTCGCGTTCATCAGGAAAGCCAACAAGGAGAATCACCATGGCCTTCGCACTTCCCGATCTTCCCTATGCCTATGATGCGCTGGAGCCGGTCATCTCGAAGGAGACGATGACCTTTCACCACGACAAGCACCACAAGGCCTATACCGACAAGCTGAACGAGGCGGTCGGCGAGGAAGGGCTCGACGGCAAATCGATCGAGGACATTCTCGGCCAGATTTCGGGGCTGTCGAGCAAGGCGCGCAACAATGGCGGCGGCTATTGGAACCATGATTTCTTCTGGACGATCATGGGGCCGAAGGGATCGACCCAGCCGTCGGGCGCGCTGAAGGATGCGATCGACGCCTATGGCGGGCTCGACAAGCTCAAGGAAGATTTCAACGGCAAGGGCGCGGGCCAGTTCGGATCGGGCTGGGCATGGGTCATCAAGGATTCGAGCGGCGCGCTCAAGGTGACGTCGACCCCGAACCAGGACAATCCGTTGATGGACGATGCCAAGGAAAAGGGCACGCCGATCCTGGGTAACGACGTGTGGGAACACGCCTATTACCTGACGTACAAGAACGACCGCCCCGGCTATCTCAAGGCGTGGTGGGATGTGGTCAACTGGGACGAGGCAGGCAAGCGGTTCGACGCCGCCTGAGCGATCCGATCACGACCAGGCGTTAGCCTTCGGGGGGGATGTCGGTGACGGCATCCCCTTCCAGATTCAGGCCGTGGCGCATCAGCATCGGGATGTTCGCCGCCGCGAAGACCAGGGTGACGATGACGCAGCCGGGGAATTTATAGAGCGTCCAGGCGCGGAAGGCGGCGGCTTCGCTCATCGACGCTTCGGTCATGCGCCAGACGATCTCGTTGGCGATCGCCATGACGATGAAGAAAATCGCCCAGTTGCGCGTCAGCTTCGCCCAGCCCGCCTCGGTCAGCCCGGGATAGGCCGCGCCGAGCAATTGCTGGAGCAGCGGGCGGCCGGTGGCGAGCCCGAAGAACAGCACCGTCGCGAAGATCGCATAGACGAAGGTCGGCTTCATCTTGATGAAGCGCGGATCGGCGAAATAGATCGTCAGGCCGCCGAACACGACGACGAGCGCGCCCGAAATCCACAGCATCGGCGATATCGTGCCGAGCCGCGCCTTCGAGACCAGCATCGCGATGACGGTGGCGACGATGAAACCGACGGTCGCGCAGATGACGCGCGCGATCAGCAACGCCTCGAGCTGGGTCTTGGCGGCGAGCGTGTCGGTAAAGCTCGACACCAGCGCGCGCATCGGTTCGGCGGGCGCGACGAAGGTGATCGCGAAGAAGACGAGCAACGGGCCGTAATCGATCGCCAGGCGCAGGCCCGGCGCGGATTTGGGGGTGGCGGCGGCCGGGGCTGGGGCGGGGGCGGTCACTTGGTCACTCCCTCGACACCCGCGATGATGCGGCTGACTTCATGCGCGTCGAACGGCCTGAGATCGGTCATGCCTTCGCCCAGCCCGATCGCATGGATCGGGAGGCCGAATTTCTCCGCCGCCGCGACCATGACGCCGCCGCGCGCGGTGCCGTCGAGCTTGGTCATGACGAGCCCGGTGACGCCCGCGACCTCCTTGAACACCTCGATCTGCGACAGCGCATTCTGCCCCGTCGTCGCGTCGAGCACGAGGACGACGTCATGCGGGCTCGCCGGATTGATCCGCCCGAGGACGCGGCGGATCTTGGCGAGTTCGTCCATCAGTTCGCGCTTGTTCTGGAGGCGCCCGGCGGTGTCGACGATCAGCACGTCGATCCCGGTTTCGGTCGCTTTCTTGACCGCATCCCAGACGACGCCCGCGGCATCGCCGCCCTCCGGCCCGGTGACGATGGGGACGCCGACACGCTCCGCCCAGGTCCGCAGCTGGCCGATCGCGGCGGCGCGGAACGTGTCCCCCGCCGCGAGCATGACGCCATAGTCCTGCTCCATCAGCAGATGCGCGAGCTTGGCGATCGTCGTCGTCTTGCCCGATCCGTTGACGCCGATGACCAGGATCACCTGCGGCCGGGGGAAGGCGGTGACCTCGAGCGGGATCGCGACCCTGGCGAGCGCCTTTTCGACCTCTTCGGCGACGACGAGGCGGATGCCGAGTTCCTCCATGTCGCGCTCGAACGTGCCCTCGGCCAGGCGGCTGCGGATCTTGCCCGCGGTCTCCGGGCCGAGGTCGGAGGCGATCAGCGCCTCCTCGATATCGTCGAGCGTATCGTCGTCGAGCCGCGCGCCGCCGAGCCCGGCGAGGTTGCCGACGATCCGGTCGGACGTCTTGCGAAAGCCGCCGAGAAGGCGGTCGTGCCAGGTTGTGCTCATGAAACGGTTCCGATGAGATGGGTGTCGGTCGCGGCGGTGATGGTGACGATCTGGATGGTGCCGGGGGGTGGGGCCTGTCCTTCGACAGGCTCAGGACGAACGGGGTGGGGAGGCGCAGGACGAACGGGGTGGGTAGACCCAGGACGAACGGGGTGGGTAGACCCAGGACGAATGGGGTGGGGGGGTAAGCTCACCCCAAGTTCCGTTCGTGCTGAGCTTGTCGAAGCACGGGTCAAGCGCACCTCCGCGAAGTTCGGGGCATGCCCCCGGTCACCGGGGTTTTCGATCAGGACCGCCTGCTTCGTCCCGATCAACGAGGCGAGCCATGCCGCCTTTCGCCGCGCCGCGGCAGCGCGCAGCGCCTCTGCGCGCGCCTTGCGGATCGGCACGGGCACGGGCGGCATCCGTGCGGCGGGGGTCCCAGCGCGTTCGGAATAGGGGAAGATATGCGCGTGGACGATGTCGGCGTCATCGATCAGCGCGAGCGTGTCGGCGGCCATCGCGTCGGTTTCGGTCGGGAAGCCCGCGATCAGATCGGCACCGATCGCCAGATCGGGACGCCGCGCCTTCAGGCGTTCGACGATCGCGAGCGATTGCGCGCGGCTGTGGCGGCGCTTCATCCGTTTGAGGATCATGTCGCTGCCCGCCTGGAGCGACAGGTGGAGGTGCGGCATGATCCGATAATCGCCGGTGATCAGGTCGAACAGCCGATCGTCGATCTCGATCGAATCGAGCGACGACAGGCGCAGGCGGGGGAGCGCGGGGATCGCGCGCAGGATCCGTTCGACGAGCAGCCCGAGCGAGGGCGCGCCTGGCAGGTCGTGGCCATAGCTGGTCAGGTCGACCCCGGTCAGCACGATTTCCCCATGCCCCGCATCGACGAGCCCCGCGATCCGATCGATCACCGCGCCCGCGGGAACCGAACGCGACGGGCCGCGCCCGAAGGGGATCGCGCAAAAGGTACACCGATGATCGCAGCCGTTCTGCACCTCGACGAACGCACGTGCATGATCGGTGAAGCTGGCGGCAAGGTGCGGGGCGGTGTCGCGCACCGCCATGATGTCGCTGACGATGACGGGGGTGTCGACGCGCCAGGCGGCGGCATCGAGCTTCTCCGCATTGCCGATCACGCGCGCGACCTCCGGCATCGCGGCGAAGGCGGCGGGGTCGATCTGCGCCGCGCAGCCCGTCACGACGATCGCGGCGCCGGGCCGGTCGCGGTGCGCGCGGCGGATCGCGGCGCGGGTCGCCTTGACCGCGGCGTTGGTGACCGCGCAACTGTTGACGACAACCGTATCCGTCCCAGCGACCAGCGTCCGGATCGTTTCGCTCTCGGCGATGTTGAGGCGGCAGCCGAGGGAGATCACCTCTGGCGCGGGAACAGACATGAAAGGCGATCTAATGACCGGGACGAGCCAAGTCCATGACCAGGCGCGCGATGTCCTCGACTTCTGGTTCGGGCAGCCGGAGGAGCGGTGGTGGAGCAAGGACGATGATTTCGATGCGGCGATCGCGCGTCGGTTCGGCGTGCTGCGTGATCGGGTGGTGGCGAGCGCGGCGGACGGGTGGCGCGACGATCCCGATACGCTGCTCGCGGCGATCATCCTGATCGACCAGTTTTCGCGCAACATCCATCGCGACGAGGCGGCGGCGTTCGCGGCGGACGATCTGGCGGCGCGGCTGACGCTGGAGGGGATCGACCGCGGTTGGGAGGCGCGCTATCCACCAAAGCGGCGCGTGTTCTTCTACATGCCGTTGATGCATGCGGAGGACGCGCCGCTCCAGGCGCTGAGCGTCGCGAAGTTCGAGGCGCTGGGAATCGCGGAGAATCTCGACTTCGCGCGGGCGCATCGCGACGTGATCGACCGGTTCGGGCGGTTTCCGGGGCGCAACGCGACGCTGGGGCGCGAGTCGAGCGCGGCGGAGCAGGCGTATCTGGACGAGGGTGGGGGCTGGTAGGGTCTTGGCGTTCCCCGGCGGAGGCCGGGGCCCAGTTGGGCGGCGGGCTTGATGACCGGCGGCGCGCTGCAACGACGACTTTCCCAACTGGGCCCCGGCCTGCGCCGGGGAACAGCCGGGCGATAGTTGCCTTTTCCCCCGCGTTGACCTAAGCGCACCCGACGTTCCGTTACCGGACGCATCGACAAGCACCTGCGGGTGTACGCTGACCGGCGAGGTTTCGCCCGTCGGCGCTTTTGCGTTTGGCGACTGCACAACGAGGAATTGAGGCGATGTTCGACAGTTTGAGCGACCGGCTTGGCGGCGTCTTCGAGCGTCTGCGTGGCCGTGGCGCGCTGACCGAGGCCGATGTGCGCGCCGCGATGCGCGAGGTGCGCGTCGCGCTGCTCGAGGCGGACGTGGCGCTGCCGGTCGCGCGCAGCTTCGTCGACACGATCACCGAACAGGCGGTCGGGCAAAATGTGCTGCGGTCGGTCACGCCGGGGCAGCAGGTCGTCAAGATCGTCAACGACGCGCTCGTCGAGATGCTGGGGTCGGAGGCGTCCGAGCTCGAACTGAACGTCGCGCCGCCCGCGGTGATCATGATGGTCGGCCTGCAGGGGTCGGGCAAGACCACGACCACCGCGAAGATCGCGCGGCGGCTGTCGGGTGGGCAGGCTTCGGGAATCGGGGGCGGGCGGGAGCGCAAGAAGGTCCTGATGGCCTCGCTCGACGTCAATCGCCCCAATGCGCAGGAACAGCTGGCGACGCTGGGCACACAGGTCGACGTGTCGACGCTGCCGATCGTCGCCGGGCAACAGCCGGTCGATATCGCGCGGCGCGCGCTGTCGGCGGCGAAGTTGCAGGGTTACGACGTCCTGCTGCTCGACACCGCGGGCCGGTTGCACGTCGATCAGGCGCTGATGGACGAGATGAAGGCGGTCGCGGATATCGCGAACCCCGCCGAAATCCTGCTCGTCGTCGATTCGCTGACCGGGCAGGACGCGGTGAACGTCGCGCAGAATTTCAGCGAACAGGTGCCGCTGACCGGTGTCGTGCTCACCCGGATGGACGGCGATGCGCGCGGCGGTGCGGCGCTGTCGATGCGCGCGGTCACGGGCAAGCCGATCAAGTTCGCGGGCACCGGCGAGAAGATGGATGCGCTCGAAGCCTTTCATCCGGGCCGGGTCGCGGGCCGCATCCTGGGCATGGGCGATGTCGTCAGCCTGGTCGAACGTGCCGCCGAATCGATCCAGCAGGAGGACGCCGAACGCATGGCGGGCCGCCTGGCCAAGGGTCAGTTCGACATGAACGACCTGCGCGGGCAGTTGCAGCAGATGGCGCGGATGGGCGGCTTGGGCGCGCTGGCGGGCATGATGCCCGGCATGAAGAAGGCGCAGGCGGCGATGGCCTCGACGCCGGGCGCGGACAAGATGCTGATCCACATGGAAGCGATGATCGGATCGATGACGATCAAGGAACGCGCCAAGCCCGAACTGATCAACGCCAAGCGCAAGATCCGCATCGCCAAGGGTTCGGGCACCACCGTACAAGAGGTCAACAAGGTGCTGAAAATGCACCAGGAAATGGCCAGTGCGATGAAGAAGATCAAGAAGATGGGCGGCCTGAAAGGCATGATGGCGATGCTGGGCAAGGGCGGCATGGGCGGCGGCATGGCCGGGCTCGGCAATGCGCTCGGCGGCCCGCAGCTCGGCGACATGATGGGCAAGGCGGGCGGCGGCCTGCCCGGCCTGCCCGGCGGCGCGGGCGGGATGCCGCAGCTGCCCCCCGGCTTCGAAAACTTTACCAAGAAAAAGTAACAACCAACTTTAAACGAAGGACTATCTACCAATGGCTATCAGCATTCGCCTGTCGCGTGGCGGCTCCAAGAAGCGTCCCTATTACCGTATCGTCGTTGCCGATGCGCGCTCGCCTCGCGACGGCAAGTTCATCGAGAAGATCGGCAATTACGATCCTCGCCTCGCCAAGGACGACGAGAAGCGCGTCGTGCTCGATTCGGATCGCGCGAAGCATTGGCTGAGCGTCGGTGCGCAGCCGACCGATCGCGTCGCCCGCTTCCTGGATGCCGCAGGGATCCGCGAGCGCGCCGCGCGCAGCAACCCGAACAAGGGCAAGCCCGGCGAGAAGGCGACCGAACGCGCCGAGGAACGCGCCGAGAAGCAGAAGGCCGCCGATGAGGCCGCCGCCGAGGCAGCCGCCGCGCCTGCTCCCGAAGCACCCGCCGAGGGCAGCAACGCCGAAGCCGAAGCCGTGATGGGCGCCGAGGTCGAAGCGGCGACCGACACGCCGTCCGCGGAGGCCGACAAGGTCGCCGACGGGGTGTCCGAACAGTAAGAACCCGAAATGGTCATGGTGCGTTGTCCGCCTCGTCAACCGAGACTGGAGCGCATCATGACCGACGGTATTCCCCCCGATCCGAGAACCGCACCCGATGATGAAGATGCCAGAAACGACGGCGTCTCCGCGCCCGACCCCGCCGAAGGAGCCGATGACGAGCCAGCCGAACAGCCAGGATCGCCCCAAGGCTGAACGGACGGTCACGCTAGCGGTCGCGATCGGCGCGCATGGCATCGCGGGCCAGGTGCGGCTCAAGGTCTTTGCGGAGGATTTCGCCTCTTACAAGAGCTTCAACGGCGGTACGCTGACGTTGATGTCGTCGGCGCCGGGCAATAACGGCCTGATCGTCCGCTTCGCCGAGATTGCCGACCGTAATGCCGCCGAAGCGCTGCGCGGCACCGAATTGACGGTGCCGCGGTCGTTGCTGCCGCCGCTCGCGGACGGTGAATATTATCACGCCGACCTGTTGGGGCTGGCGGTGGTGAGCGAATCGGACGACCCGGTCGGCACCGTCGTCCTGATCGACAATTTCGGCGCGGGCGACGTGATCGAGATCGAGCGCGCCGATGGATCGCGGTTCATGGTGCCGATGCTGGCGGAGGCGGTGCCCCGTTGGGACGACCGTCGACTGGTCGTCAGCGACGCCTTTGCCGCGGGTTGACGCCCGACGCTGATACCCGATCTCAACGCCGGAGGGGCGCGCGTTCCGACAGGAGGTTGCGGATCGTCGTCGCCGCCACCCCCGCCTGGCCCATCGCATTGCTGATCTGGTCGAGCCCCATCACGACGTCCCCCGCCGCGAACAGGCCGGGGATCGAGGTGCGCTGGTGCGCATCGACCTCGAGACATCCTTCGTCGCTGGCCGCGGCGCCCGCCGCGACCGCGAGCGAGGAGCGGATGACCGACCCCAGCGCCGGATAGAGGCTGTCGAACGCCATCCGACCGTGTGCGGTGTCGAGCGCGATCCGATCATCCTCGATCGCATAGCCGCCGCAGGGGCCATCGACCCGACCGATTCCGGCGTCGTCGAGCGCGCGGGCGCAGGCGGGGTCGAGATCATGGTCCGCGTCGGGCGCGATCAGCGTGACGTCGCGCGTATAGCCGCGCAGGAACAACGCCTCCTTCATCCCATGGTCGCCGGTGCCGATCACCCCGACGCGTTTGTCGGTGACCTCATAGCCATCGCAGATCGGGCAATAGCGGATCAGCCCCGCCTGGAGCGCGCGATCGTGGACCGTGGCGTCCATGTCGGGCCGATTGTTGACGACCCCGGTGGCGAGCAACACCGTTCGCGCGGGATAGCGACCATGGTCGGTGACGACGACGAAATCATCGCCGTCGCGATCGATCCGGCGCACCTCGACCTGTTCGCGCACCGCCCCGAACTCCTCCGCCTGCGCCAGCATCCGCGCGAGCAGGTCGGTGCCGACGATGCCGCCGGGATAGCCCGCATGATTATGCGTGCGCGGGATCAGCGCGGCGCGGCTCGATCCGCAATCGAACAGCCGGATCGAGAGGTGGAACCGCGCGAGATAGATCGCCGCGGTCAGCCCGGCGGGCCCGGCGCCGATGATGATGCAATCGTCCATGTCGTCCGTTCCGATCGTCGGGGGTAGGCGGAATCTCCCGCCACGCGTATCGACCGAGCGATGAGTTTGTCCATGACCTATGTGTCGTCGCCGACGGCGACGTGTCGCGATGCCGTCGCGGCCTGGCCATCCGGCGGAGCGGGGCCATCCGGCGGAGCGGGGCCATCCGGCGGAGCGGGGCCATCCGGCGGAGCGGGGCGATCCGGCGGGGCGGGGCGGGCGCGATGACGTTCGCCGCCACGATCCTGACGCTATACCCCGAGATGTTTCCCGGGCCGCTCGGCGTGTCGCTGGCGGGGCGCGCGCTCGCGGCGGCGCGCTGGTCGTGCGAGCCGGTGCAGATCCGCGATTTCGCGACCGACAAGCATCGTACCGTCGACGACACGCCGGCGGGCGGCGGCGCGGGGATGGTGTTGCGCGCCGACGTGATCGCGCGCGCGATCGATGCGGTGGCGGACGCGCCGGACGCCGCGCGGCGTCCGCTGATCGCGCTGACCCCGCGCGGCGCGCCGCTGACGCAGGCGCGGGTGCGGGCACTGGCGGCGGGGCCGGGGGTGACGTTGCTGTGCGGCCGGTTCGAGGGCTTCGACGAGCGGATCTTCGCCGGGCGCGGAATCGAGCAAGTGTCGATCGGCGACTATATCCTGTCGGGGGGGGAGATGGCGGCGCTGGTCCTGCTGGACGCTTGCATTCGGTTGCTGCCCGGCGTAATGGGCGCGGCTTGTAGCGGCGTGGACGAGAGCTTCGAAACGGGGCTGCTCGAATACCCGCAATACACCCGACCTAATGACTGGGAAGGGCGCACGATCCCCGAAGTGCTGCGATCGGGGGATCATGCGAGGATCGATGCCTGGCGCAAGCATCAGGCGCAGATCGATACACGGCTAAGGCGGCCGGACCTTTGGGAGCGCCATGAGGGCGTTCGGGTCGGGTCGCCCTCTGGTGCGCGGCAACGGACTGAGGACTGACACGTGAACCTGATCCAGACGCTCGAAGCCGAGCAGATCGCCAAATTCCACGAAACCAAGAAGATTCCCGAATTCCGCCCCGGCGATACGCTGAAGGTCGGCGTGAAGGTCGTCGAAGGCGAGCGGACCCGCGTCCAGAATTACGAAGGCTTGTGCATCGCCCGCTGCAACCGCGGCATGGGATCGAGCTTCACCGTGCGCAAGATGAGCTTCGGCGAGGGCGTCGAGCGCGTCTTCCCGCTGTATTCGCCCAACATCGACAGCATCGACGTCGTCCGCAAGGGCGCGGTGCGGCGCGCCAAGCTGTATTACCTGCGTGGTCGTACGGGTAAGGCAGCGCGTATCGCCGAACGTCGCGATCCGCGTCCGCCCAAGACGACGGCCGCGGCGGAGTAATCCGTACCGATCATCGGGAAAAAGGGCGTCGGAGCGGTGGCTTCGGCGCCCTTTTTTTGTGTGAAACGGATGGCGATGAGGTTCGCGCGAAGACGCGAAGGGGGCATCAATTGAGGGGCGGGTTATGGCCAATCGATTCGGTTCGTCCGCTCATACGGCTATGCGATAAACGCACGCTCTTCGCGTCTTAGCGTCTTCGCGCGAACTCTCGACGCCAATTGTACAGCAGCGGAGCAAGCCTCCCTGTTGGCGGGAAAAAGGTGTTCGGAGCGGTGGCTTTCGGTGCTTTCTTTGCTGTCCAAAACTGGCGGGGATGATGGTCGCGCGAAGACGCAAAGGCGCGAAGGGGTTATCGATTGCGGCATCGGGGACGCCCGCACGAGGCGGTTTTGCTGGGCATCCTGCTCTTTGTCAGGCGCTATGCGCCGTGCGTCCGCGGCTGGGCGTCTTCGCGCGAACGCTCAGTGCCGGTTGCAAAATCGGGCGATTGCTGCGATGCAGTGCAGATAAGACGGACCCGCCAGGTGCGGGTGGCTCAGCCCGGCGCCTATCCCCGGGACAATGCGGGGCTTCCCGCCCGTAGATTTCTGGACTTTTACATGACCCTATCCGCCACGCTTCACCGCGACTGGCTGTCGAACCCGCGTGGCGATATCCTCGCCGGGATCGTCGTCGCGCTCGCGCTGATCCCCGAAGCGATCGGTTTTTCGATCATCGCGGGCGTCGACCCACGCGTCGGCCTGTACGCCTCCGTCGCGATCGCGATGGTGATTTCCTTCACCGGCGGGCGACCGGGGATGATTTCCGCCGCCACCGCCGCGGTCGCGGTCGTCGTCGTGCCGCTGGTGCGCGACCATGGGGTCGAATATCTGTTCGCCGCAACGATCCTGATGGGGCTGATCCAGGCGCTGGCGGGGCTCGCGCGGCTCGACCTGGCGATGCAGTTCGTGTCGCGGTCGGTCATCACCGGCTTCGTCAACGCGCTCGCGATCCTGATCTTCGCGGCGCAGCTGCCGCAGCTGACCGGGGTCGGTTGGGAAACCTATGCGATGGTGATCGGCGGACTCGCGATCATCTATCTGTTCCCGCGGGTGTCGAAAGCGGTGCCGTCGCCGCTCGTCGCGATCCTGATCCTGACCGCGATCAGCATCGCGGTGGGGGCCCACGTCAACACGGTGGGCGACATGGGCAAGCTGCCCGAAGGCCTGCCGAGCCTGGTCCTGCCGAACGTTCCGCTGACGTGGGAGACGCTGCGGATCATCGCGCCCTATTCGCTGACGATGGCGGCGGTCGGGCTGCTCGAATCGCTGCTGACCGCGCAGATCGTCGACGACATGACCCATACCGACAGCGACAAGCGCCGCGAATGTGCGGGCCAGGGGGGCGCCAACATCGTCGCCGCGCTGGTCGGGGGCATGGGCGGGTGCGCGATGATCGGCCAGTCGGTCATCAACGTCACCAGCGGCGGGCGCGGGCGGCTGTCGACCTTTACCGCGGGCGCGTTCCTGTTGTTCCTGCTCGCGGTGCTCGGGCCGTTCGTGGGGCGGGTACCGATGCCCGCGCTGGTCGCGGTGATGATCATGGTGTCGATCGGGACGTTCAGCTGGAATTCGATCCCGAACCTGCGGCGCCATCCGTGGCCGTCGTCGGTGGTGATGCTGGCGACCGTTGTCGTCGTCGTCGCGACGAACGATCTGGCGAAGGGCGTGCTGACCGGCGTGTTGCTGTCGGGCATCTTCTTCGCGGGCAAGGTGCGGCGGATGTTCGCGGTCGAGCGCATGGCGGCGGGCGATACCGCGACCTATCGCGTGACGGGGCAGATCTTCTTCGCGTCGGTCGATCGGTTCACGCGCGAATTCGACGCGCGCCGGGGTGATGCGCGCCACGTGGTGATCGACGTCACCGCGGCGCATTTCTGGGACATTTCGGCGGTCGGCGCGCTCGACAAGATCGTCGCGACGCTGCGGCGCGAGGGCGTTGCGGTCGAGGTCATCGGCTATAACCGCGCCAGTGCCGATCTGGTCGACAAGTTCGCGTTGCACGACAACACCGGGGTCGAGATCGGGCTGGCCCCGCACTGATCGCTACCGATCAGGCGGGATGGGTCAGCTCGCGAGGATAGGCTGGCCCACCCCGAGCATCTTGCCTCTGGTCACGATCACCTTGTCGCCCAGCTTGACGACGCCGAACAGTTTCTTCGCCAGCCCGAGCGGGATGCCGATGCAGCCGTGCGTCGCATTCTCATACCGGATTTCGCTCGCATGGATCGAGATGCCGTCGTTGGTCAGGCGGAGCATGTAGGGCATCGGTGCGTCGTACAGGTTGGACACATGATCCTTGTCCTTCTGCGTGATCGGGAAGGTGCCGAGCGGGGTTTCCTTCCCCTCCGCGCCGAAGATGATCGCGGCGGTGCCGATCTCATAGCCCGCGCGGAAGACCGACAGGGTTTCGGCGCCCAGATCGATCGTGACGACGACCGGGCCTGCGGGCGCCCCCGATTCGTCCCAGAAATATTTCCCATAGGGAATCGGGCCGCCGGTATCGAGGATGTGCTTGACGACGAACCGGTCGTCGGGGGGCTGCTGGCGCAGGATCGCCTCGACGGGCTTTGTCGCCACGGTGTCGGTGGCCACGGTCGACACGCGCGGTGGAACCGTCTGCGCGACCGACGTGCGGCGCGCGAGAGCGGCCGGACGCACGGCGGCAGTCTCCGGCACCGTCGTGGCGCGCGGCGGCATGTTCCTGACCGCGGCGTAGAGGGGCAGGCCGAGCAACGGTGCGGCAAAGACGATGCCCGCGAGCAGCCGCAGGCGATTGGTGGGGAGGCGATAGGCCAATGACATCTCCTGATGTCAGCGAGCCTTATCCGCACAGCCCTTAATTTTCCATCCGGTTCGGTGGACTGTCCCACGGCGGGGCAGGCCGGACGACGCTGGTTGTCGCGCCCCATCGGCCATCCCCGGCCATCGCGAACGGGCGATGACCGGGGACGTAATCGTCGCGCGGCGACGGATTACTGGTCGAGGAAGCTGCGCATCTTGCGGCTGCGGCTGGGGTGCTTCAGCTTGCGGAGCGCCTTGGCCTCGATCTGGCGGATACGTTCGCGGGTGACCGAGAATTGCTGGCCGACCTCTTCGAGCGTGTGGTCGGTGTTCATCCCGATCCCGAACCGCATCCGCAGCACGCGCTCTTCACGCGGCGTCAGCGACGCGAGGACGCGGGTGACGGTTTCCTTGAGGTTCGCCTGGATCGCGGCATCGACGGGGATGATCGCGTTCTTGTCCTCGATGAAATCGCCGAGATGCGAATCCTCCTCATCGCCGATCGGCGTTTCGAGACTGATCGGCTCCTTGGCGATCTTCATCACCTTACGAACCTTTTCGAGCGGCATCGACAGCCGTTCGGCCATCTCTTCCGGGGTCGGTTCGCGGCCCTGTTCGTGGAGGAACTGGCGGCTGGTGCGGACCAGCTTGTTGATCGTTTCGATCATGTGGACCGGGATGCGGATCGTCCGCGCCTGATCCGCGATCGACCGCGTGATCGCCTGGCGAATCCACCAGGTGGCATAGGTGCTGAACTTATAGCCACGGCGATATTCGAACTTATCGACCGCCTTCATCAGGCCGATATTGCCTTCCTGGATCAGATCGAGGAACTGCAACCCGCGGTTGGTGTATTTCTTCGCGATCGAAATCACGAGCCGCAGGTTCGCCTCGACCATTTCCTTCTTCGCGATCCGCGCTTCGCGTTCGGCCTTTTGCACCATGTTGACGATGCGGCGGAATTCGCCGAGCGCCATCCCGGTTTGCTGGCTGATCTCGCTGATCTCGGTGCGGATCCGGTCGACCGCATCGCTTTCGTTGGCGACGAAGGCGGTCCATTTCTTGTCGATGCCCTTGACCGACGCCAGCCAGCTCTCGTCGAGCTCGTTACCGATATAGCGGTCGAGGAAGTCCTTGCGCGCGACCTTGTGCCGCTCCGCCAGCCGCAGCATCTGGCCGCCCAGCGCGGTCAGCCGCCGGTTGAAAGCATAGAGCTGGTCGACGAGGAATTCGATCTTCGCGTTATGGAACTGGACGCTTTCGACCTCGGCGGTCAGGTCTTCGCGCAGCTTCTGATATTTGCGCTCGTCGGCGGCGGACAGCTCGCCCCCCGCGCTCATCGCGTCGAGCCGCGCCTGCTGGACCTTGCTGAACTTCTTGTAGAGCGCGGTGATGCTGGCGAAGCGTTCGAGCGCGATCGGCTTGAGCTGCTCTTCCATCTGCGCCAGGCTGAGGGTGTTGTCCTCCTCCTCGTCGTCCGACTGGCGCGGGGTCCGGCGCTCGGTCATGTCGTCGTCGTCGTCGTCGGCGGACGCCTCTTCCTTGACGTCGTCCTCTTCCTTGAAGCTGGCGCCCGCGGTCTTTTCGCTGATCTCGCCGTTATCATCTTCCTCGGCGCCCTCGACCTGTTCGGCGGACGGCCCCTTGGACAGCATCGCATCGAGATCGAGGATCTCGCGCAGCTGCATCGTGCCTTCGTTGAGCGCGGTCGACCAGTCGATGATCGAGGTGAAGGTGATCGGCGATTCGCACAGCCCCAGGATCATCGTGTCCCGACCGGCCTCGATCCGCTTGGCGATCGCGATTTCGCCCTCGCGCGATAGCAGTTCGACCGCGCCCATTTCACGCAGGTACATGCGGACGGGATCGTCGGTGCGATCGACCGTCTCTTTCTTCTTCGCTTCGGGGGCGGGCGCGGTCCCCTGATCGGCGTCGACCGTCTCGACCTCATCCTCGGCCTGCGCCTCGGGTTCGTCGCCGTCTTCGCCGACTTCGTCGTTCTCGACGATGTTGATGCCCATTTCCGACAGCGCGGACGTCACGTCCTCGATCTGGTCGGAGGTCATCTCACCTTGCGGCAGCGCCTCGTTCAGCTGGTCGTAGGTGATATAGCCGCGCTTCTTGGCCCGCGCGATCACCTTCTTCACAGAGGCATCGTTCAGGTCGATCAACGGCGCATCGCCCGTGTCGGGAGCTTCGCCTGCGTCCGTCGCCATATTAGCCTTCGCCATCAATTACCCTCGGCTCCGAATGATCGGGCGTCTTCGTTCGCTTGGCACAGATTTGCAAGCCGATCCTCCAACGCCTGTTTTTCTCTCACCAATGCCACTTGCCGTTCGAACGCCTCCGCGGAAAGGATCGCTTCCTCCAAATCGATGCTCGCCAGCGCCAACGAAACCTCGGGGGCGGCGATCATGATTGATATAGCTTCATCTAAATCCGCTCGCGACCGTTCAGGATCGCCTGCGTCCTGTGTGAACGAATATGGCATCGTGTCAGCTCTCATCAAATCGCTCGCGATAGAATCGAACCCAGACTTGGCCAATATGGTACGCAATCTGGCGCTATCAAGCGCTTGATCTTCAAGCGCGACGTCGATCACCGCTTCAAACAATCTGCCTAACGCCCCATCAATAAGGCGCAGACTGCCAAGCACTTCCATGTGGTGCGCAATTTCAGCGGGATGCCGAATTAGTCCGGCTAAAATAGCTTTCGCCAAGACGCGATCTATTCCGCTGGCGTGAAACTTTTTTGTATCCTGAGTAACTGGTTCGGCGGGCGGCTTCCACGGCCCGGTACGCTTTTGAAAGGGGACGAAGGGGCGGCGCTTGGGCGCGAACTGATCGTCGAGGCGGCGGCGGAAATCGCGCTCATATTCGGTGCGGACCGATCCATCGGCGATCGTCGCGGCCAATTCGGTCAGCCGCTGTTTCAGCCCCGCGCGCTGTTCGGGGGTATCGAGCGGTTCGGCCTCATATTCGCTCGACCAGAGCCGGTCGACGAGCGGTTCCGGGCGGACAAGCAGCGCCTCCATCGCGGCAGGGCCCCCGGCCTTGACCAGATCATCGGGGTCCTGACCCGGGGGCAGCGTCGCGAAGGCGAGGCTGCGTCCCGGCGCCAGCAACGGCAGCGCGCGGTGCGCGGCGCGCAGGCTCGCCTTTTGGCCCGCGCTATCGCCATCGAAGCACAGGATCGGCACGTCGACGAGGCGCCACAGCCGTTCGAGCTGCGCCTCGGTCAGCGCGGTGCCGAGCGGGGCGACCGCCTCGGCGATCCCCGCCTGCGCCAGCGCGATGACATCCATATAGCCCTCGACTACCAGCACCCGGTTCGCCTTGCGGCTGGCCGGTGCGGCGCGATCGAGGTTGTAGAGGGTGCGCCCCTTGTCGAAGAGCGGGGTTTCGGGCGAATTCAGATATTTGGGTTCGCCCTCCCCGATGATCCGCCCGCCGAACGCGATCGTGCGCCCGCGCGGATCGCGGATCGGGATCATCAGCCGCCCGCGGAACCGGTCATAGGGCTCCTTGCCCTCGACGTTGATCAGCATCCCCGCCTCGACGAGCATCGGGTCGCCATAATCCTTGAGCGCCGCCTTCAGTCCGCCGCGCGAATCGGGGGCGAAGCCCATGCCGAACGCGCGCGCGGTATCCGGCCTGATCCCGCGCCGGTCGAGCAGCGTGCGCGCCTGCGCGCCTGCCAGCCCGTTGAGCTGATCGGTGAACCAGGTCGCGGCGTCGGCCATCGCCTCGTGCAACCCCTTGGCGCGTTCGGCCTTTTGCGCGGCGCGGCGGTCTTGCGCCGGCATATCGAGCCCCGCGGCGGCGGCGAGTTCCTTGACCGCATCGATGAACGGCAGCCCGCGCTGATCGGTCATCCATCGGATGGCGTCGCCATGCGCGCTGCACCCGAAGCAATGATAGAAGCCCTTGTCGTCGTTGATGTAGAAACTGGGCGTCTTTTCATTGTGGAACGGGCAGCACCCGCGCATCTCGCGACCCGCCCTTTGCAGCTTCACGGTCTTGCCGACGAGCGCGGACAGGGAGGTGCGGGCGCGCAGTTCGTCGAGGAAGGCGGGGGTTAGGGTCATGCGGGGCTTCCCACGGGTGCGGATATTGCGGGGTGCGCCGCCGCCGCGAACGGTGTCATCTCTCCCGTTCGTCCTGAGCTTGTCGAAGGACGGGCCCCGCGGGATTTGGCCAGTTGGGATATCCGGTCCCAATCCCCTGCGATCAGCGCTTCCTTCTTCGCGCGCGACCAGCCCTTGATCCGGCGTTCTGCCTCTAGTGCTTCCAACCGCGTCGGAAAGTCCTGCGCCCAGGCGACCGACACGGGCTGACGACGCGCGGTATAGTCCGATCCGCGCCCGCCCTGATGCGCCCCGATCCGCGCCTCCAGGTTATCGCAATGGCCAGCATAGAAGCTGCCATCGCCGCAACGGAGAAGATACGCCCAGAACGCCATCATGCCGTCTTGGCACAACGGCGCGATTCGGGCGAGCGGTTGCGTGCGGGGCCCGTCCTTCGACAAGCTCAGGACGAACGGGGGGGGCGACGTCCCTCGAAACGAACGGGGGGGGGAGCGTCGTCCCCCGAAGCGAACGGCACGATTAGGCGGACGCCCGCAGGCGCGGTGCTCAGCTCAGCGCCGCCTTCACCAGGCCGCTCGCCTTGCTCATGTCGAGCTCGCTCGCGTGGCGCGCCTTCAGCTCGGCCATGACGCGGCCCATGTCCTTCATGCCCTCGGCCCCCAGTTCGGCCTTGATCGCGAGGATCGCGGCGGTGGTCTGGGCCTCGTCCATCTGCGCGGGGAGGAAGCGTTCGATCACCGCGACCTCCGCCTGTTCCGCATCGGCGAGTTCCTGGCGATTGCCGGTTTCGTACATCGCGATCGATTCGCGGCGCTGCTTCACCATTTTCTGGAGCACCTCGATCACGAGCGCGTCGTCGTCGGCGGGGGCCTTGCCCTCCCGGCTCTGGGGCGCGCGCGCTTCGATGTCGCGGTTCTTGACCGCGGCCTGGATCAGGCTGATCGCGTTGCGGGTTTCCTTGTCGCCGGCCTTCATGGCGGCGATCTGGGCGGCTTTGATGTCGTCTCGAATCATGATGCGGGTGCCCATATCAGATTGACGCGGCGGGTGCGCGTCCTTAGCGAGCGGGGCTTAGCGACATCGTGACCCCAATGGAGTGCCCGCCTGACCATGGCCGACGCCAAAGCTACCCCCGCGCTTGCCGAGGTTCCCAAGGGAGTCACCGGCGTTCTGGTCCTGGCGACGGGCGATATCGCCTGGGGGCGCGGATTCGGGGCCGAGGGGCAGGCGGTGGGGGAGGTGTGTTTCCACACCGCGATGACCGGCTATCAGGAAATCATGACCGACCCGTCGTTCGCGGGGCAGATCATCACCTTCACCTTCCCCCATATCGGCAACGTCGGCGCGAACCCGGACGATGTCGAGGCGGACATGCCCCATGCGCTGGGCATGATCGTGCGCGAGGACGTGACCGCGCCATCGTCGTTCCGCAGCGTCGAGCGGCTCGACGGGTGGATGAAGCGGCACGAGCGGATCGGCCTGTCGGGGATCGACACGCGCGCGCTGACGCGGCGGATCAGGACAGGCGGCGCCCCCAACGGCGTGATCGCGCATTCGGCGAGCGGGGATTTCGACATCCCCGCACTGCTCGCGATGGCGCAGGCGTGGCCGGGGCTGGAGGGCATGGACCTCGCCAAGGCGGTTACGCGCGAAACCCATGGTGAGTGGGGCGACGACCGGGCGGGGGGCGTGTGGCGGCTGGGCTTTGGTTATGGGGATAGCGGTTTCTCGACTGCGCTCGAAACGAACGGCTTTGAGGGCGCGGCCTCATCCGCCCCGTTCGCTTCGAGCGACGTCGAGAAGCCACGCCCCCATGTCGTCGCGATCGATTATGGCAGCAAGCACAATATTTTCCGCAACCTTGTTCAGGCGGGTGCGAAGGTTTCCGTCGTCCCCGCCTGGGCGACGTTCGATGAGGTGATGGCGCTGAAGCCCGACGGGATTTTCCTGTCGAACGGCCCCGGCGATCCGGCGGCGACGGGGGAATATGCGGTGCCGGTGATCCGGCAGTTGCTGGAGACCAAGCTGCCGCTGTTCGGGATCTGCCTCGGCCACCAGCTGCTCGGGCTGGCGGTGGGCGCGACGACGACGAAGATGTTCCAGGGGCATCGCGGCGCCAACCATCCGGTCAAGCGGCTAAGTGACGGCAGCGTCGAGATCACGAGCATGAACCACGGCTTTGCGGTCGAGCGTGACAGCCTGCCCGCGGGCGTCACCGAAACGCATGTGTCGCTGTTCGACGGATCCAATGCCGGGATCGAGATCGACGGCGGGCGGGCGTTTTCGGTGCAATATCATCCCGAGGCGAGCCCGGGGCCGCAGGATAGTTTCTATCTGTTCGAGCGGTTTGTGGGGGCGTTGCGGTGACTATCTTAGTTGGTAGCTACACCGACTTTGAGCAAGAGTTGATCGTCTCCGCGTATTTTTGTTCAAATAAATTAGGCAAAGAAAGTGTCGCATTAGTAGAAATAGCGGAATATTTCGATATTGGATCGAACGCCCGATGGGTCCGAAACGCGATCGCAGACTATTGGAGTAATGGCCTTTCGAAGGAACAGCGCCATAGCGGCTCCACGAGTGCCCAACGGATTTGGCTTACCAGCGATGGTTTACGCCGAGCTGAGACGTTAATCCAGAATGGAGTGTCACCGAAGCCTCACGATCACGCGCAATTGGAAGTGGTCGATAGCTCTAGATGGACCGGCCTGCCTCGAAACGGCAATTTGAGTGACTCAAATGTGCTGCGACTGAAATCTGTACTGCAGCGTGTGGACCACGCTGTCGAAGCTTCCAATGCAACTAATGCGGACAAATCTCAGGCTCGCGCTTATGTTCTAGCGATCACGTCTCTTGCGGATGCGCCTGAGCCGCCAGCCGATCTAATTTGGTTATTGATTAATCGAGCAAGCAATTTGGCCGGCATTGCCGCGTTCTTCGTGTCTCTTGCCGCCCTTTTTCAGGTGACTGCCTCCTAATGCCCAAACGCACCGACATCTCCTCCATCCTCGTCATCGGCGCAGGTCCCATCGTCATCGGTCAGGCGTGCGAGTTCGATTATTCGGGCACGCAGGCGATCAAGGCGTTGAAGGAGGAGGGCTATCGCATCGTCCTCGTCAATTCGAACCCGGCGACGATCATGACCGATCCCGAGCTGGTCGGGTGGACCGAGGCGGAGGGCGCGACCTATATCGAGCCGATCACGCCCGCGGTCGTCGCGAAGATCATCGAGAAGGAGCGCCCCGACGCGATCCTGCCGACGATGGGCGGGCAGACAGCGCTCAACACCGCGCTGGCGCTGTTCGAGGACGGGACGCTCGAAAAATTCGGCGTCCAGATGATCGGTGCGGATGCAGAGGCGATCGACAAGGCCGAGGATCGGCTGAAGTTCAAGGATGCGATGACGAAGATCGGGCTGAACAGCGCCCGCTCCGCGATCGCGCACACCGTCGAGGAGGCGCTGGCGGGGCTGGAGGTCACCGGGCTGCCCGCGATCATCCGCCCGAGCTTCACGATGGGCGGGTCGGGCGGCGGCGTCGTCTATAACCGGTCCGAATTCGTCGAGATGGTCCGCAAGGGGCTCGACGCATCGCCGACCACCGAGGTGTTGATCGAGGAATCGCTGATCGGGTGGAAGGAATATGAGATGGAGGTGGTCCGCGACCGCGCGGATAACTGCATCATCATCTGTTCCATCGAGAATGTCGATCCGATGGGGGTCCATACCGGCGATTCGATCACGGTCGCGCCCGCGCTGACGCTGACCGACAAGGAATATCAGATCATGCGCAACGCATCGATCGCGGTGTTGCGCGAAATCGGTGTGGAAACAGGCGGTTCGAACGTCCAGTTCGCGGTCAATCCGAAGGATGGGCGGCTCGTCGTGATCGAGATGAACCCGCGCGTGTCGCGATCGTCGGCGCTGGCGTCCAAGGCGACGGGCTTCCCGATCGCCAAGGTCGCGGCGAAGCTGGCGGTGGGCTATACGCTCGACGAGATCACCAACGACATCACGGGCGCTACCCCTGCGTCGTTCGAACCGACGATCGATTATGTCGTCACCAAAATCCCGCGCTTCGCCTTCGAAAAGTTCAAGGGCGCCGAGGCCGTCCTGTCGACCGCGATGAAGAGCGTCGGCGAAGTTATGGCGATCGGGCGCAATATCCACGAATCGATGCAGAAGGCGTTGCGTGGGCTGGAGACCGGCCTGTCGGGCTTCAACAATGTCGAGCATCTGGTCGGCGCGTCGCGCGAGCGGATCGAGGCGGCGCTGGCGGTGGCGACTCCCGACCGGCTGCTGGTCGCGGCGCAGGCGCTGCGCGAGGGCTTCACCGTCGCCGAGGTCCACGCGATCGCCGGCTATGATCCCTGGTTCCTCGACCGAATCGCGGAGATCGTCGAGGCGGAGAATGAGATTTGCCGCGACGGGCTGCCGATCGAGGCGGCGGGGATGCGACGGCTGAAATCGATGGGGTTCAGCGACAAGCGGCTGGCGTGGCTGGCGCTGCAATCGGCGAATTTGCGGGGTATGGAGCGCGGCGTCGCGCGCGGCAGCGGGCTGATCCACGAGGTCGTCAAGGCGATGACCGGCGGCGTCACCGAGGATGAGGTGCGCGCGCATCGCCACAAGCTGGGCGTGCGCCCGGTCTTCAAGCGGATCGACACCTGCGCGGCGGAATTCGACGCCAAGACGCCCTATATGTATTCGACCTATGAGGCGCCGACCTTCGGTGAGCCCGAAAACGAGAGCGAGCCCACGGGGCGGCGCAAGATCGTGATCTTGGGCGGTGGGCCGAACCGGATCGGGCAGGGGATCGAATTCGATTACTGCTGTTGCCACGCGTGCTTCGCGCTGGCCGATGCGGGCTATGAGACGATCATGGTCAACTGCAACCCGGAGACGGTGTCGACCGATTACGACACGTCCGACCGGCTGTATTTCGAACCGCTGACCGCCGAGGACGTGCTGGAAATCCTGCATGTCGAACAGCAGAACGGCGAATTGGTCGGGGTGATCGTCCAGTTCGGGGGGCAGACGCCGCTCAACCTGGCGCATGCGCTGGAACAGGCGGGGATCCCGATCCTGGGGACGTCGCCCGACGCGATCGACCTGGCGGAGGATCGCGAACGGTTCGCCGCGCTGATCAACAAACTGGGGCTGAAACAGCCCGCCAACGGGCTGGCGCGCAGCCGGGACGAGGCGATCGCGGCGGCGGAGCGGATCGGCTATCCCGTGCTGATGCGCCCCAGCTATGTGCTGGGCGGGCGGGCGATGGAGATCGTCGACGGCCCGGCGCAGCTCGACGATTATATCCAGACCGCGGTGCAGGTGTCGGGGACGTCGCCGGTGCTGATCGACCAATATCTGCGCGATGCGATCGAGGTCGATGTCGACGCGATCTGCGATGGCACCGATGTCGTCGTCGCGGGCGTGCTCCAGCATATCGAGGAGGCGGGGGTCCATTCGGGCGACAGCGCCTGCTCGATCCCCCCCTATTCGCTGTCGGACGAGATCATCGCGGAGATCGAGCGGCAGACGGTCGCGCTGGCGCATGCGCTGTCGGTCGTCGGGCTGATGAACATCCAGTTCGCGGTGAAGGACAGCGTCGTCTATCTGATCGAGGTCAATCCGCGCGCATCGCGGACGGTGCCGTTCGTCGCCAAGGCGATCGGTGCCCCGATCGCGAAGATCGCGGCGCGGGTGATGGCGGGCGAATTGCTGAAGGACCTGCCCCCGATCGACCGGCACATCGATTATTATGCGGTCAAGGAAGCGGTGTTCCCGTTCAACCGTTTCCCCGGGATCGATCCCGTCCTGTCGCCCGAGATGAAGAGCACCGGCGAAGTCATGGGAATCCATCCCGATTTCACCACCGCCTTCGCCAAATCGCAGCTGGGGGCGGGCACGATCCTGCCGACGGCGGGCACGTTGTTCGTCAGCGTCAAGGATGGGGACAAGCCGCATATCGTGCCGGGTATCCGCGCGTTGATCGATGGCGGCTTCCATGTGCTGGCGACGGGCGGGACCGCGGATTATCTGGCGATGGCGGGCCTGTCGGTCGAAAAGGTCAACAAGGTCGCGCAGGGTCGCCCGCACATCCTCGACCGGATCATGGACGGCGAGGTCGGGCTGATCTTCAACACGACCGAAGGGTGGCAGAGCCTGAAGGATTCGCAGCCGATCCGGGCGGCGGCGCTGGCGCAGAAGATCCCCTATTTCACGACCGCCCCGGCGGGTGTCGAGGCGGCGCGGGCGATTACGCAGGCGATCGCCGATCCGACACGGTCCCTTGAAGTACGGCCACTGCAATCCTATTATTCTCAATCGCACGACTGACCCCGAACATGGCTGAATGGGTGCGGGCGGATCGATCCTGATCCGCTTGGGGCGCGAATAATCGAGAACAGGGACAGATATGGCCACCGTCGATAAGATGCCGATGCTGCAAGAGGGCTATGATACGCTGACCGCGGATCTGAAACGGCTGAAGGCGGAACGGCCGATGATCGTCGATGCGATCGAGGAAGCCCGCGCGCATGGCGACCTGTCCGAAAATGCGGAATATCACGCGGCTAAGGAACAGCAGGGCCAGAACGAAGCCACGATCAGCGATATCGAGGACAAGCTGAGCCGTGCGCAGATCATCGATCCGCTGGAATTGTCAGGGGACAAGGTCGTGTTCGGCGCGACCGTCACCTTGCTCGACGATGACGACAAGCCGGTGCGGTATCAGATCGTCGGCCAGACCGAGGCGAATGCCAAGGGTGGGCGGATTTCCTATAATTCGCCGATGGGGCGCGCGCTGATCGGGCGCAAGGTCGACGACGAGGTCGAGGTGTCGGTGCCCGCGGGCGACCGCTATTACGTCGTGTCGAAGATCGAATTCATCTGATCGACCGCGGCGGGCGGGCTGACGACGGCGTCAGCCCGCCCGCGCTGGTCAATTAGCTCGCCGGACCCATCAGGTCGGGCTGGAGCAGCCGGTGCAGATGCACCACGACGAACTTCATTTCCGCATCGTCGACCGTCCGCTGGGCGGCGGATCGCCATGCCTTTTCCGCGCTGGCGTAATCGGGGAAGATGCCGACGACGTCGAGATTCGTCGGGTCGGCGAATTCCAGGGTGCGCGGGTCGGTGACCCGACCGCCGAATACGAGATGGAGTTTGCTCATGCGTCGTCCTGCAAAGGGGATTCGCCAGCGCCCTACCGTGGTTCGGCGGCCGGTTGAACCCTTTATGCCTTGGTCGTGGCTTTCTTCGCTGCCGCCGAGCCCGCCGTGCCGATCGCCTTGGCGACACCCTGGAACAGCGCCTTCGCCTGATCCTTCGCGGCGCCCTTGGTCAGGCCGAGCTGCTGTAATTCGTCCTGCCCCGCCGATTTCGCGGCGTCCGTCGCGGCCTTGATGCGAACGTTGAGCTGCTGACCCACGGGCGCCAGCAATTCCTTCTCGCGCGTCGAGCGGGGCAGGAGCGCCCCGACCAGCGCGCCGACCGCGAGGCCACCGGCCAGCACGGCGAGCGGGTTCGATTCGATCGTGTCGGCGGTCTGGCGGGTAACGTCCTTCGCGCGGTCCTTGGTATCGGTCATCGTCACTTCCTTTTCATGGGGTCGGGCCGATCGATGGCGACCGGCGGAGGGGTATCGTCATGGGCGGCGGTGCGTGGTCCGCGCCCGAACAGCTGCGCGATCCGGTGCCGGGCAAGAAACAACCCGGCGACCGCGACCATCCCGGCGGCGGCGCCGGGATTGCGGCGCACCGTGTCGACGCTGGCGATCGCGGCGGCTTCGCCCGCGACGGTCGCATCGACCACCGCCTGTTTCGCGATCCGCGTGGGATTGAGCTTCGCCTGAAGTTCCTTGGCGGTGGCGGACAGCCGTTCGCGCTTGATCGTCGCGTCGAGTTCGGCGGCGGCGACGCTGAGCCGGGTCCCGCTCATGCCGCCGCATCCTCTGGCGCGGCGACTGGCTTGGCGAGCTTCGCCTTGCCGATCATGCCGATCACCGCGGCAAGCAGAAGGGTAATGCCCACGACGATCATCGTCGCAAAGCCGGGTCCCACCAACGTCGCGACCGTCGCGATCAACCCGACCAGCATCGCGATCAGCGCCGCCATCGCGAGGACGCCCGCGACGACGAAAAAGCCGATCGCCTGTTTGTAGGACGCCAGCCGTTCGCCGACCCGCGCCTTGACCAGCGCGATCTCCGCGCTGGCCAGATTACGCGTGTCGTCGACCAACTGACCGACCAGCGCCGTGACGCCTTGCGCTTGTCCGCTTCGCTCCACGTCTGATCAGGCCTTGGTGGTGTCGATACCGGAGTGGATCACGCGCGCGAGGGCAAAGCCGACCGCGGCGGCGATGCCGATCGCGACGCCGGGGCTTTTGCGGACGAATTCGCGCGCATCGTCGAGCAGTTCCTCGACATCCTTCTGATCAATCTGCGACGAGAAGGCAGACAGCGAACTGGCCGCCGAGCGAGCGTAGTCGCCATATTGCGACCCCAGTCGTTCATCGACCTGGCCTGCGGCATCGTCGATCAGCGTCGAAATCTGGTTCAGCGCGCTGCCCGCCTTTTCCTTGCCGGTGTCGACCAGCGTGCGAACCTTGTCGGTCGCCTGCGCCTGATATTTGGTCGCGCCGTCCTTGATCGCCTGCTTCGCCTCGGCGGTCTTGGCGGACAGGGTGCCGCCCTCATCGAGGGTCGGCCCCTTCGCCGGGTCGGCCTGATGCGACGTGGTCGCGGCGCCGATGTCCGCGTCCGTCATCGGGTGGGCGTCTGTCTTGGCCATGGTAGAATCCCTTTCGAATAGCTCAGCGTCTCAACCCCGCGCTGCGGCGGGTGTTCCCTTGGCGGATCGATTGCCCGTCGCGCCGCATCGCGATAGAGGCGGCCTCACGCCCCGGGAACGCAGACCCAGAACGTAGGAGCATCGTTACGTGACCGCAATCATCGACATCCATGCACGCCAGATTCTCGACAGCCGGGGCAACCCGACGGTGGAGGTCGATGTCCTGCTGGAGGATGGCAGCTTCGGGCGCGCGGCGGTGCCATCGGGCGCGTCGACGGGCAAGCACGAGGCGGTCGAGAAGCGCGACGGCGACAAGACCCGCTGGGGCGGGAAGGGCGTCGAACAGGCGGTCGAGGCGGTCAACGCCGAAATCTTCGAACTGGTGACCGGCATGGATGCCGAGGACCAGAGCGACCTCGATGCGGCGATGATCGCGCTCGACGGGACGGAGAACAAGGGGCGGCTCGGCGCGAACGCGATCCTGGGGGTCAGCCTGGCGGCGGCGAAGGCGGCGGCGGATTCGCGCGGCCTGCCGCTGTATCGCTATGTCGGCGGGGTGTCGGCGCATCTGTTGCCGGTGCCGATGATGAACATCATCAACGGCGGCGAACATGCCGACAACCCGATCGATTTCCAGGAATTCATGATCGTCCCCGTCGGCGCGGCGAATATCTCGGAGGCGGTGCGCTGCGGATCGGAGATTTTCCACACGCTGAAAAAGGGCCTTCACGACAAGGGGCTGGCGACGTCGGTCGGCGACGAGGGCGGGTTCGCGCCCAACATCGCCAGCACCAGCGATGCGCTCGATTTCATCATGGCGAGCATCGAACGGGCCGGATACACGCCGGGCGACGACGTGATGATCGCGCTCGATTGCGCCGCGACCGAATTCTACAAGAACGGCAAATATGATATTTCGGGCGAGAACCGGATTCTCGACGGGCATGAGATGGCCGAGTATCTCGCCGACCTGACGCGTCGCTATCCGATCTTTTCGATCGAGGACGGGATGGCCGAGGATGATTGGGAGGGCTGGAAGGCGCTGACTGACCTGATCGGGGACAAGGTGCAGCTGGTCGGGGACGATCTGTTCGTGACCAATCCGGCGCGGCTGCAGCGTGGGATCGAGGGCGGCTATGCCAATTCGCTGCTGGTGAAGGTCAACCAGATCGGCACGTTGAGCGAGACGCTGGAGGCGGTGTCGATGGCGCAGCGCGCGCGCTACACCGCGGTGATGAGCCACCGGTCGGGCGAGACCGAGGATGCGACGATCGCCGACCTGGCGGTCGCCACCAACTGCGGCCAGATCAAGACGGGCAGTTTGGCGCGGTCGGATCGGCTCGCCAAATACAACCAGCTGATCCGGATCGAGGAACAGCTGGGCGATGCGGCGCGCTATGCCGGTCGCAGCGTCCTTCGCACTTGATCGCCGCGGGGGAGGGGTAGATGGTGCGTCCCGTGACCAAAAATTCCTCCCTTCGCAAAACCTTGCGCAAGGCGGCGCTGCCCGCGCTGGGGCTGACGCTGATGGCGTTCTTCGGCGCCTATGCGGTGCTGGGGCCGAACGGGATACTGGCGTATGGCGACTATAAGCGGCAGCTGGCGAAGCGCGAACAGCGGTTCGCCCAGCTGGAACAGCAGCGCGAGACGTTGAAGAACCGGGTGCAGTTGCTCGACCCCGATCACGCCAATCCGGATATGGTCGACGAGATGACGCGCAAGGAATTGAACGTCGTCCACCCCGACGAAGTCATCGTGCCCCTGAAATAACGATGTGCAATAGCGACGTAGGATCGCGACGTGACATGATGATGCCACCCCGGACGATGCCGGGGTGGCGATCGGTCGAAGGGTCAGACCCCCATCGCGGCGCGCCGATCATCGGTCGCGATCGGGCCGTCGACGCCCAGGAACCGCAGCAGGTCCGTGGTGAACCGATCCGCATGGGTGGTCGTCAGCGCGTGTGGCGCACCGTCATATTCGACCAGCTGGGCCTGCGCGATCCGCGCGGCGGCGGCGCGCCCCGCCGCATCGATCGGCACGGTCTTGTCCGCGGTGCCGTGGATGACCAGCGTCGGAACGGTGAACGCCGCCAGATCGGGCCGGAAATCGGTCATCGCGAACGCCTTGGCGCAATCGAGGATGGGTTTCAGCCCCGCCTGGTTCTGCGCCCACCATGCCCAGTCGACCTGGGCCTGGCTGACCGGATGATCGAGGATGCCGACGCCGTAGAAATCCTTGAAGAACGACTGGAAGAATCCGTAGCGATCCTTCTCGATCCCCTCTCCGATCGCGGCCAGATCGTCGGCGGGCGTACCGTCGGGATTGTCGTCGGTCTTGAGCATATAGGGCACGACCGACGAGATCAGCCCCGCGGCGACGACGCCCTTGCCGCCATGACGGCTCATGTAGCGCGCGATTTCCCCGCCTCCCATCGAGAAGCCGACGATCGTGGCATCGTGATCCGCCCCGGTCGCCGCCATGACGTCGGCCAGATCGTCGGCGAGCGTATCATAGTCATAACCGGTCCAGGGCTGGCCCGACCGCCCGAAACCGCGCCGGTCATAGGCGATCGCGCGCAACCCGTGGTCGGCCAGCGCCATCGCCTGCACATCCCAGCTGTCGGCGTTGAGCGGCCAGCCGTGGACGAGGATGACGGGCCGTCCCGAGCCCCAGTCCTTTACATAGAGATCGGTGCCGTCGCGCGTGGTGATATAGGGCATGAATTGCCTTTCTGATCGGGGGGTTAGTGCAACGGGCAACGCGAGCCTGCTACCGTGGTTCCCCGCGCGGCCCGTCAGGTGCGTGGTAAGGCGGGGGGAAGGCGACCGGCGGCACGGGCCGGGATCGAGCGCTGGGGGTGGCGCGTGGGCGTCCGGACTGGCAGCATGACCGCACGACGAATCGGGAGTGGCGAATGCGATTGACGGGTGCGATATCGACGATGGGGTCCGCGATGGCCCTCGTGCTGGCGACCGGTGTGGTCACCGCCTGTTCGGTCAAGGTCGCGGGTAACGAGCAGACCGAAGCCCCGGCGCCTGCCGCGCCGACGCCGAGCGGCTGGGCACAGTTTCGCGACGGCTTCATCGAAAGCTGGTTCAAGATCGACCCCGCCTATGCCGTGTACGAAGGGCGGCATGATTTCGACGGGCAATTGCCCGATTGGAGCGCGGCGGGGCTGAAGCGCCAGTCCGAATTCCTCCACCAGACGATCGACCGCGCGCGCAAGTTCGGCGACACGCTGAACCCGCAGGAGACGTTCGAGCGCGATTATCTGATCAAGGTCGCCGAGGGGAAGCTCTTCTGGCTCGACGATGCGGATCAGCCGCATAACAACCCGGCCTATTACGTCGGGGGCGGGCTGGACCCCAATGTCTATATCGCGCGCCCCTATGCCGATGCGCCGACCCGGATGAAGGCGCTGATCGCGTTCCTGCAGCGGGTGCCCAAGGCGGCGCAGAACATCCGCGCGAACCTGAAGACGCCGATGCCGCTCAGTTTCGTCAATTACGGGGTCGCGGGCTTCAACGGCTTTGCGGATTATTACGTCGGTGACGCCAAGGCCGCGTTCGCCAGCGTCGCGGACCCGAAGATGCAGGCCGATCTCGATCTCGCGGCGAAACAGGCGAGCGATTCGATGCGCGAGCTCGGGACGTGGCTGGCGGGCCAGCGCAAGGACGCGACGCAGGATTATGCGCTGGGCGCGGACAAGTTTTCGCGGATGATCCTGGCGACCGAGGGAGTCGATACCCCGCTCGACGAGCTGGAGGCGGTGGGGCGCGCCGACCTGAAGCGGAACCAGGATGCGCTGACCGCGGCATGTGCGCAATTCGCCAAGGGGCAGACGATCCCCGCCTGTATCGCCAAGATGAACGCCAACAAGGCTGCCGACGGCCCGGTCGCCGAAGCGCGGCGCCAGATACCCGAACTGCGCCAGTTCGTCGTCGACAAGGACTTGGTCACGATCCCGGGTACCGAAGAGGCGAAGGTCGAGGAAAGTCCGCCCTATAACCGGCAGAACAGCGCCTATATCGATCCACCGGGGCCGTTCGATAAGGGCATCCCGTCGGTCTATTACATCTCGCCCCCCGACCCCGCCTGGGACCAGGCGACGCGCGATGCGTTCGTGCCGGGCAAGAAGGACCTGCTGTTCACCTCGATCCACGAGGTGATGCCGGGGCATTTCGTGCAGTTCCTCCACGCGAACCGGTCACCCTATAAGATCGGGCGATTGTTCGTCGGTTACGCCTTTGCCGAGGGGTGGGCGCATTATGCCGAGGAGATGATGTGGGACGCGGGGCTCGATAACGGCAGCGCCGAAACGCATATCGGCCAATTGTCGAACGCGTTGCTGCGCGATTGCCGGTTCCTGTCGGCGATCGGGCTGCATGCGCGGGGCATGTCGCAGGAGCAGTCGCGGCAGATGTTCGTCCAGCAATGCTATCAGGATGAGGGCAATGCGCGCCAGCAATCGGCGCGCGGAACCTATGATCCGGCCTATCTGAACTATACGATGGGCAAGCTGATGATCCGCAAGCTGCGCGCGGACTGGACCGCGGCGCATGCGGGGCAGTCGCCGATCAAGGCGTTCCACGACCAATTCCTGAGCTTCGGCGGCCCGCCGATCCCGCTGGTCCGCCAGCAGATGCTGAAGGAAACGACGCCCCGCGCGGTGTTCTGACCGTTAGCGGGTCTGGCGCAACACGGGGATGTCGTCGCGGGTTTCGGCCAGCGTCGGGTTGCGGATCGACGGGCGCAGCCGCGCGAGGCTGCACAGCCCCGCGATCAGCGCGAGGCCCGCGGCGACGATCGCGGGGACCCGCCCGCTGCCCACGCCCAGCGCCAGCAGCGCGGCGACCAGCGTCGCTCCGCTGGTCTGCCCGATCAGCCGCACCGTGCTGACGAGCCCGCCCGCCGCGGCGGCGCGGTCGCGCGGCGCGCTGCCGATGATCAGGCGCGCATTGGGGGGCAGGAAGATGCCGAACCCCGACCCGCACAGCGCCATCCGCCAGGCGATGTCGAAATAGCTGGGCTCGACCGGCATCGTCGCGAGCAACGTCAGCGCGGCGATCGAGATCGTCATGCCGATCCCGCCGAGGATGCCAGCCGGGACCCGATCCGACAGCCACCCCGCCAGCGGCGCGACGACCATGTTGGTCAGCGGCCAGGGCGCGATCGCGGCGCCGATCTCCGCCGCGGTGAAGCCCAGATCGTGGAGGCGGAAGGGCGTCGAGATCAACAACGTCATCGATGCGGTGAAGGCGGTGAAGGCGCCGATCACCGACAGCGCCAGCACGGGCTGCGCGAGCAGGTCGATCGGCAGGATCGGTTTCGCCTCTCCCCGCTCTCTCGCGACGAACTTCACGGCGACGAAGATGCCGAGCGCGACGATCGCGGCGGAGACGACCGGGCTGTTGCCGTGCACCGCGCTTTCCGACCCGCCGATGATGAGCCCGAACATCGCCGCGCACATGACCGCACCGATCACGTCGACCGGTTCGTCGCGGGGCGGGGGATCGGGTAGCGCGAAGCCGAACGCGAGCGACAGCAGCGCGAAGGGGATCGCGCTGGCGAAGACCCAGGGCCATGGCGCGATCGCCAGGACGAGGCCGCCCAGCGTCGGGGCTGCCGCCGCCGAGCTGGTCACGACGACCGAGTTGATCCCCAGGCCGCGGCCCAATTGCCGGGCGGGATAGATCTGGCGCAGCAGCGCGGACGACAGGCTGAGCGCCGCGGCCGCGCCCACCGCCTGCGCCGCGCGGACGATCAGCAGGAACGGCAGGCTCTTGGCGAAGAAACACAACAGCGTCGCGACGGTGAAGACGAGCTGCCCGATCTGGTACATCCGCTTCAGCCCGATCCGTTCGCCCAGCGCCGCGAACGGCAGCATCAGCATCACCAGCGTCAGCTGATAGATGGTGACGATCGACACGACCGAACTCGATTCGACCCCCAGATCGCGCGCGATCGTCGGCAAGGCGACGTTGGCGACGCCGCCGTCGATGATGATCAGCGCGGTGCCGAAACTGATCGCACCGATCGCGTAGAATCGGCGGGGCAGGGGAAGGCCGTCTGGTAGCTGGGTCGCCATCGTGTCGCTGTGTCCGGTCTTGCCCGCGGGCTGTGGGTGTCGCACACAGGGGCAAGGTCTTTATGTGGTCGGCCAGCGGTCGCGACAAGACCGGACAGACACGAAGGGGTTGGAAATGCGCACACTTTGGTTGACCGCCGCGGCCGCGGCGATGCTTGCCGGAACCGCGGCGATGGCCCAGACGGCGGCGATGACGACCACCGATACCGCAGCCGATCCCTATCTCTGGCTGGAAGACAAGGACGGCGCCAAGGCGCTGCAATGGGTCGAGGCCGAAAATGCGCGTACCCTGCCGCGACTGCAGCAAGACCCGCGCTACGCCACCTTCTATCGCGAGGCGCTGGCGATCGCGTCGGACAAGGATCGGGTGCCGATGCCCGACCAGCGGTTTGGCCGGATCTATAATTTCTGGCGCGATGCGGATCATCCGCACGGATTGTGGCGCTGGACCAGCGAGGCCGATTACGCGACCGCGACACCGTCCTGGACGACCGCGATCGACATGGATGCGCTGGGCAAGGCCGAGGGCAAGCAATGGGTGTTCAAGGGCGCGACGTGCCTGCGCCCCGAGGAGCGATCGTGCCTGGTCGCGCTGAGCGAGGGCGGCGAGGATGCGGTGACGTATCGCGAATTCGATCTGGCGACGGGCCAGTTCGTCGCGGACGGGTTCATGCTGCCGACATCGAAACAGGATGCGACCTGGGTCGACAAGGACACGTTGCTGGTCGCGCGCGACTGGGGGCAGGGGACGACGACGCAATCGGGCTATGCGTTCGTCATGAAACTGGTCAAGCGTGGCCAGCCGCTCGACCAGGCGACCGAGGTCTATCGCGGCGAGGCGAGCGATCAGGGCAGCACCGGCGCCAGCGTCCTGACCGATGCCAAGGGCAACCGGTTGGTCGTGATCCAGCGGCGCAAGACGTTTTTCGGCGCGGATAAACTGATCTGGACCCCCAAGGGCGTGACGAAGCTGGACCTGCCCGACCGGACGTTCCCGACCGCGATCGTCGATGGGCAGGTGATCTTTTCGACCAGCGACCCATGGGGCGCGATCCCGGCGGGCGCGATCGTGTCGGCGCCGCTGGCGGAGGTCGAACGGGGCGTGCTGAACCCGACGTTGGTCTTCGCCCCGAACGCGCGGCAATCGGTGGAGGGCGCGGCGGACACCCGCGACCGATTGATCGTGACGATCACCGACAATGTCCGCGGGCGGGCGATGGTGTTCGACCATGGCGCCGCGGGCTGGACGAGCCGCCCGATCGCCTTGCCCGACAACGCCAGCATCGGCGTCGCAAGCACCGACGATCGCAGCGACCATGCGTATATGACCGTCACCGGTTTCCTGACGCCGACGTCGCTGCTGTCGATCGATGCGTCATCGCCCGCGCCGCCGACGACGATCAAGACGCTGCCCGCCAAGTTCGACGCCGCCGATCTGGTCGTCGACCAGCATGAGGCGACATCGACCGACGGGACGAAGGTGCCCTATTTCATCGTCCACAAGAAAGGCATCGCGCTCGACGGGACGACCCCGACGATCATGACCGCCTATGGCGGGTTCGAAGTGTCGATGACGCCGGGCTATTCGGCGATCACGGGCAAATTGTGGCTGGAACGCGGGGGCAGCTATGTGCTCGCCAATATCCGGGGCGGGGGCGAATTCGGGCCTGCGTGGCACGATGCGGGGCGCAAGACCAAACGGCAGGTGATCTACGACGATTTCGCCAGCGTCGCGAAGGATCTGTTCGCGCGCAAGCTGACGAGTCCCGCCAAGCTGGGGATTTACGGCGGGTCGAACGGCGGGCTGCTGATGGGGGTGGAATTCAACCAGCATCCCGATCTGTGGAAGGCGGTGACGATCCAGGTGCCGTTGCTCGACATGATCCGATACGAACAGATCGCGGCGGGTGCGTCGTGGGTCGATGAATATGGGTCGGTGACGGTGCCCGCGGAAAAGGCGTTCCTGGAAACGATTTCGCCCTATCAGAACCTGAAAAAGGGCGTTGCCTATCCCGAACCCTATATCTGGACCACGACGAAGGATGACCGCGTCGGGCCGCAGCATGCGCGCAAGTTCGCGGCGCGGATGAAGGAATATGGGCTGCCTTATCTCTTATACGAAGACACCGCGGGCGGCCATTCGGGCGATGCGGATATCGCGCAGGGCGCGCGGCTGCAGGCGCTGCAGATGACCTATTTCGCGCAGAAACTGATGGGGTCGCCCGCAAAATAGCGCTGGCTGCGGCCATTGCTTGTTGCGATGCAGCAACGAAAGGTTAGAAGAAGCGCGATGGCCGACACCTTATCCGCCCCGACCGCGAGCGTCACCCCGATCATCCTCGAAGCGATCGTCCGCAAGATGGCGATCGCGGCGACTTATAACCGCGTCGAGATGACGCTGGCGCCGCATATTCTCTATACCAAGCATGGCGACCTGCACATCGATGCGGTGGCGTTGGAACGCGACGGGAAGCCGCCCAAGGAAATGAAGCTCGGCACGTTCAAGCTGGCGGGGCTCGGCGCGATCCGGCTGACGCCGCGGCATTTCAGCATCAACGGCCTGTTCCGGCCCGGCGATCCGAAATATGTCGACGAAACCGTGATGGTCGTCGAACCCTGATCGATCCGGTCGGACGGGGAGCAATCCCCGCCCGGCCCGCACCCATCGGTCAGCGGCAGCGAACCTGGCTGTTGTTCTGGTCGACCGCGCGCCCGGCAAGCCCGCCGACGGCCGCCCCCAGCAACGTACCCACCGTGCGCGAATGGCCGCCGTCGATGATATTGCCCAGGATACCGCCCCCGGCGGCGCCGACGATCAGCCCGGTCGTGCCGTCGCTGCGCTTGCAATAATATTGCCCGTTCGTTCCTGCATAGACGCGCTCGTTCGCGCTCAGCGTCCGTTCCTGCGTCCCGGGCCGATAATAGCGCGACGGGTCGTAATTGCCCTCGTCGCGGTCATCGGCATAGCTGCCGTTGTTGTAGACGTCGGGCGCGACGCGGCGGCCATTGCCGTTGTTTTCATAGGGATCGCGCGCGTCGGGGGCATAGGCGGGCTCGCGATAGGCGCCGGTGCCACGGGCCGCGCGATAGCGGTCGACCTCCTGCCGGTAGAGCTCATATTCGCGATCGAACCGCGCCTGCGCCTGCGCGAACCGGGCATCCGCTTGCGCGGTCTGCGCGACCGCGGGCGCGGCGAACCCGGTGCCGAGCGTCGACACCGCCAGCGTGGCGGCGAGGAGATGAGTGAGTTTCATGGCGTCTATCCTCTTCCCGGCCCGGCGAATCGGACCATGAATTCCGATACGAGCGTGCAACGAGATCGTTCCTGAACGGCGGCGGGGCAGGGGTGAACGGTCGACGCCAGCGCGCGCGGGATGGCGCCGCGCCGATCAGGTCAGCGTCACGAACGTGTCCATCACCCGCTTGCGCCCGGCCTGTTCGAAATCGATCTCCAGCTTGTTGCCTTCGATCGCGGCGATGTCGCCATAGCCGAATTTCTGGTGGAAGACGCGCTGGCCGACCGACAGGTCGTCGCGGCCCTTGTTGCCGAGGCTGATCGCGCTGGCGCGGCTTTCGACGATGCGCGCGGGGGTGGTGGTGAAGCCCGATCCCGATCCCGCGGCGCGTTGCCAGCCGGGACCGCGGCCCGATCCGCGCGCGATGTTGGCGAAGGGGTCGGCGCGTTCGGACCAATTCGCCTGCCACAGGCTGGCCCCGCCCGACATCGTGGTTTCGGCCTCGATATGATCGTCGGGCAGTTCGCCGACGAAACGGCTGGGCAGGCTGCTGGTCCATTGGCCGTAGATCCGGCGGTTGGCGGCGTGGATGATCGTCGCGCGGCGGCGCGCGCGGGTGATCGCGACATAGGCGAGGCGGCGTTCCTCCTCGAGGCTGCGGGTGCCGCCTTCGTCGAGTGCGCGTTGCGAGGGGAACAGGCCCTCTTCCCAGCCGACCAGGAAGACGGTGTCATATTCCAGCCCCTTGGCGGCGTGGATCGTCATGATCGTGACCTTGGGATCGTCGCGCGACCCTTCGTTGTCCATGACCAGGCTGACATGTTCGAGGAACGCGCCGAGCGTGTCATATTCCTCCATCGCGCGGACGAGTTCGGTGAGGTTTTCGAGCCGCCCCGCCGCCTCCGCCGATTTTTCGTTCTGGTACATCGCGGTGTAGCCCGATTCGTCGAGAATCTGGCGCGCGAGTTCGGCATGGGGCAGCGATGTCGCCATGTCGCGCCAGCGGGCGATATCGCCGACCAGCCGCCCGAGCGATTTGCGCGCCGCGCCGGTCAGTTCGTCGGTGTCGAGGATCCGCGCGGCGGCAGTGGTGAGCGGCACCCCCGTGGCGCGGGCGAGCTGGTGGATATTAGCCACCGCCTTGTCGCCCAGCCCGCGTTTGGGGACATTGACGATGCGTTCGAAGGCGAGGTCGTCGGCGGGCTGATTGACGACGCGCAGATAGGCGAGCGCGTCGCGGATTTCGGCGCGTTCGTAGAAGCGAAAGCCCCCGACGATCTTGTACGGCATCCCGATCGCGATGAACCGGTCCTCGAATTCGCGGGTCTGGTGCTGCGCGCGGACCAGGATCGCGATATCGTCGAGGCTGGTGCCGCCGTCGCCACCCCGTGGCCGCCGCGCCGATTCGATCTCGTCGCCGACGCGACGCGCTTCCTCCGGGCCGTCCCAGACGCCGATGACCTTCACCTTGTCGCCGACGTCGAGCTCGGTCCATAAATCCTTGCCCAGACGACCGCCGTTGTTGGCGATGACGGCGGAGGCGGCGGCGAGGATGTGGGGCGTGCTGCGGTAATTTTGTTCGAGCCGGACGATCGTGGCACCGGGGAAATCCTTTTCGAATTTCAGGATGTTTTCGACCTGCGCGCCGCGCCACGAATAGATCGACTGATCGTCGTCGCCGACGCAGCACAGGTTGCGGCGTTCCTGCGCGAGCAGCCGCAGCCAGAGATATTGGACGCTGTTCGTATCCTGATATTCGTCGACCATGATATATTTAAACCGCGACTGATAGGTCGCCAGCACGTCGCGGTGCGTCTTGAGGACGACGAGCATGTGGAGCAGCAGGTCGCCGAAATCGCAGGCGTTGAGCGCGCGCAGCCGCGCCTGATAGTGCGCATAGAGTTCGCCGCCACGCCCGTTGGCATAGCGTTCGCTTTCGCCCGCATCGATATCGGCCGGGACGAGCCCCTTGTTCTTCCAATCGTCGATCACGCCCGCCAGTTGCCGCGTAGGAAAGCGCTTTTCGTCGATATCGGCGGCGATGATCAGCTGTTTGAGCAGGCGCAGCTGATCGTCGGTGTCGAGGATCGTGAAGTTCGACTGGAGCCCGACGAGTTCGGCGTGGCGCCGCAGCATCTTCGCCCCGATCGCGTGGAACGTGCCGAGCCAGGGCATCCCCTCGACCGCGTCGCCGACCAGCCGCCCGACGCGGTCGCGCATTTCGCGCGCCGCCTTGTTCGTGAAAGTGACGCTGAGGATTTCCGACGGATACGCCTTTCGCGTCCACAGCAGGTGCGCGAGCCGGGCGGTGAGCGCGGCGGTCTTGCCCGTACCCGCGCCCGCCAGCACCAGCACCGGGCCATCGGTCGTCAGCACCGCCTCCCGCTGGGGCGGGTTCAGCCCGGCGAGATAGGGCGGGTCTTGCAGCGTCTGGGGCATGGTGTCGGTCACCGGTGAACAGGTAGGGAACACAGGCGGGCGGGGCAAGCGCGCGATCGGCGAGCTGCCGATCTTGTCACGATAGTGTCACCAAAGTCGGCGAGAGGATTTGTATGGCAACATCGGTTTTGACGGGCGGCGAGTCGATGGACTCGGCGCGGGGTCCGCGGCTCGATTCCCCGGGGCATCCGGCGGGGCGGTGGCTGTTCGGCGCGCTGGTGATCGGCGGGCTGGGCTATGCGGGGATGAATATCGTCAGCGATACCGCGCTGGCGGGCGAACAGATGGCGATGGGGGTCTTCCTATTCCTCGCGCTGGCGCTGGTCATCGCGCTGGGGTTCGAATTCGTGAACGGGTTTCACGACACCGCCAATGCGGTCGCGACCGTCATCTACACCAATTCGCTGTCGCCCGCGGTCGCGGTGGTGTGGTCGGGGGTGTGGAATTTCGTCGGCGTCATGGTGTCGAGCGGGGCGGTCGCCTATTCGATCATCACGCTGTTACCGGTCGACCTGATCCTCCACATCGGCAGCACGGGCGGGTTCGCGATGATCTTCGCGCTGCTGTTCGCCGCGGTGATCTGGAACCTGGCGACCTGGTATGTCGGGCTGCCCAATTCGTCGAGCCATGCGCTGATCGGATCGATCCTAGGCGTCGGGCTGGCCAACCAGCTCATCAACGGGGCGGGTGGGACCGCGGGCGTCGAATGGGGGCAGGCGCAAAAGGTGCTGACCGGGCTGATGATGGCGCCGGTGCTGGGCTTCGCCGGTGCGATGCTGTTGCTCTATGTGATGCGCAAGCTGCTGCCCAATCCGACGCTGTACCGCGCGCCGGAGGCGGACGCGCCGCCGCCCAGGGGCATCCGCGCGTTGCTGGTCTTCACCTGCACCGCGGTCAGCTTCGCGCATGGCAGCAACGACGGGCAGAAGGGCATGGGGCTCATCATGCTGATCCTGATCGGCTGCGCGCCGACCGCCTATGCGCTGAACCGCACCGTGCCCGACAGCGCGACGCCCGCCTTCGTCCAGGTCGCCACCCGCGCGCAGGCGGCGTTCGCGGCGCATGGGACGCCGCCGGTCGACATGGAGACCGCCCGCGTCACGGTGACGCGCGCGCTCCAGACCAAACAGGCCACCACCCCCGCCGTCATGGGCAGCCTGGCCGCGATGTCGGGCAATCTGGCGGCGCGGATCGGTGGCTATGGATCGCTGAGCAGGGTGCCCGCGGCGGCGACGCCCAATTTGCGCAACGACATGTATCTGGCGCTCGACACGACCCGACTGGTGCTGGCGAGCGAGAAACAGACCCCGATGCTGACCGACGCTGATACCACCGCGCTGAAGGATTATTCGGCGCGGCTGGAGGATGGCACCCGCTTCATCCCGCTGTGGGTGAAGGTGACCGTGGCGCTGGCGCTGGGGCTGGGCACGATGGTGGGGTGGAAGCGGATCGTCGTCACGATCGGGGAACGCATCGGCACGTCGCACCTCACCTATGGCATGGGGGCGGCGGCCGAACTGACCGCGGCATCGATGATCCTGATCGCCGACCGTTACGGCCTGCCGGTATCGACGACGCACGTGCTGTCGTCGGGCGTCGCGGGGGCATCGGTCGCCAGCGGCGCGGGCCTGCAACGGCGAACCGTCACCAACATGGCGCTGGCGTGGATCATGACGCTGCCCGCGGCGATGCTGCTGGCGGGGGGGCTCTACTGGGTGTTGCTGGGTATCGTCCGCGCTTTGGGGATCTAGGCTGTAAGGCTGTAAGCGCGCAGCCATAGCCGCATCGGTGCGAGGTGGGCCACAACATGCGGTACGCCGCGGAGCTTGGCGGGCAGAAGCGGTTCGATCACGCGTCACGCGACGTCGGGTAGATCAAAGCGGCTTACATCGAGTTTGAACCAGATGTCGCGGTTCCACCGACGCGCTCTGCCGATTTATTCCCATCTAACCGGGAAGGACCATCGTGGCGTTATCCGGCGTGCGACAGTGGGGGAGGTCGAGATCGGCCCGATCGCACCACGTCAGCCGCCCGGCCGTGTAGGCGTCACGCTCGACGAGTTCGGTGTGAACGGCTCGCATCGCCAGCATGAGTGCCTGAACGCCGTCCAGCCCGGCACTATCCCGCCGAGTTTCCTGATCCGGCCATTCTATCGACTATCGGCATCGGAACTCCCTGCCGCTAGCCTTGGCAGGGGCGTAGAAGCGAGCGGCCAGCACGCCGCCATCCAACTCGAACGCGCGCTCCGCGAACGCAGGATCGTCTATCGATCCTCCGTCGACTGGGGCTGCCAGCCATACGCCTTTCCGTACTTTTTCGCGCATCCACGCAAAGATCACCCGCGTCAACGGTCGGATCGTTGGCGAATGTCCAAAAAAAGGGGCGGCCCCTTGGGACGGACCGCCCCGCAGTTCGGGGAGCCGATCGTCGGAGGGACGACCGGCTGTCGGCGCCCGCCACAGGGGGGGAGGGGACGGGACACCGCAGCTGCATATAGACAGGCTTTGTTGCGGGGATGTGTCGCCTTTGTCGTAAAATGCGTTAGGCGAGGGGCATGAGCACGTCGTCGACCCGCCGCATCCTGGCCGCGAGCCTGACCGGAACCGCGGTCGAATTCTACGATTTCTATATCTACGCGACCGCCGCGGCGCTGGTGTTCGGGCCGTTGTTCTTCCCCGCGGACGATCCTGCGGTTCAGCTGCTCGCCGCCTATGCCAGTTTCGGGCTGGCCTTCATCGCACGGCCCGTCGGCGCGGTCGTGTTCGGGCATTTCGGTGATCGGTTGGGGCGCAAATCGACGTTGGTCGCCAGCTTGATGCTGATGGGGGTGTCGACCGTCGGGATCGCGTTCCTGCCGACCTATGCGCAGGCGGGGTGGATCGCACCGGCACTGCTGTGCCTGCTCCGCTTCGGTCAGGGGCTGGGGCTGGGCGGCGAATGGGGCGGGGCGTCGCTGCTGGCGGTCGAGAACGCGCCTGCGCACCGGCGCAACACCTGGGGCATGTTTCCACCGCTGGGCGCGCCGGTCGGCTTCATCGCGGCGAACGGGCTGTTCCTGCTGCTCGGGCTGGTATTGAGCGACGCGCAGTTTCGCAGCTGGGGGTGGCGACTGCCGTTCCTGGCCAGCGCGGTGCTGGTGGGGTTGGGGCTGTGGGTGCGACTGACGCTGACCGAAACGCCCGAATTCCGCGCGGCGGCACGGGCGGAGGCATTGCCGCGGGTGCCGATCGCGACGCTGGTGACCGGGCATGCGCGCGCGGTCGTCGCGGGGACGTTCGGCGTGGTGGCGTGCTTTGCGCTCTTCTATCTCGCGACCGCCTTTGCGCTGGGCTATGGCACGACGACCTTGGGCTATGCGCGCGAGGCGTTCCTGGGCGTCGAGCTGGGCGCGATCCTGTTCCTGGCGGCGGGCGTCGTCATCGCGAGCATGCTGGCCGACCGCCACGGCGCCGCGGCGATGCTGCGGATCGGGTTCGCGGGGTGCGTCGCGGCGGGATTGGTGATGGGACCGATGCTGGGATCGGGATCGTTGCTGATCGTGTTCGCGTGGCTCGCGTTCGCGCTGTTCGCGATGGGGTTCGCCTATGGCCCGCTGGGCGGGTGGCTGCCGAGCCTGTTTCCGGCGGGCGTGCGCTATACCGGTGTGTCGATGACGTTCAATCTGGGCGGGATCATCGGCGGCGCGCTGGCCCCGATCGCGGCGCAGGCGCTGGCCGCGCGCGGGCTGTGGTGGATCGGGGCGTATCTGGTCGTCGCAGGGGTGCTGAGTTTCGCAGGCCTGTCGTTGATCGGTCGACCGGCGATCAGCCCTCGGGCCGGAGCAGCGTAAGCCGCGCCTTGCCATGGACGCGGGTGGCGTCGACGACGAAGCCGGGCAGCGCGATCTCTTCGGGTTTGGCCGATTCGATGCTGATCCACGTCGCGGGGCCGGTCCAGCCGAGCCGCGCCAGCTTGTCGAGCGCGACGATGCCCGCCCCCGTACCATAGGGCGGGTCCATCATGATGACGTCGAGCGGCGCGGGGGCCGGGCCGAGCGCCATGACCGACGTCGCGCGGACATCACCCTTCGCGCCGAGTTTCGCGAGGTTGGCCTTCAGCGAATCGAGCGCGGCGCGATCCTGTTCGACGAACAGGCAGGTCGCGGCACCGCGCGACAGCGCCTCGATCCCCAACGCGCCCGACCCGGCGAAGAGATCGGCGACCGCCAGCCCGTCGAAACTGCCGAGGCGGCTGGCGAGCATCGAGAACAGCGCCTCGCGCATCCGATCCGCGGTGGGGCGGGTGGCGTCGCCCTTTGGCGCCATCAGCGGGCGACCGCGCCATTGACCGGCGATCACGCGCATCAGCGTTTACCCCGCGGCGGGCGCCCACGACCATCGGCGGGGCCCTTCGCCGGATTGCGCGCGGGCCGTCCGCGACCGTCGGCCGGCCCCTTGGTCGGGCGGGTCGGGCGCGTCGTCGTGCCTGACGGGCGCGGTGCGGCGTCGGGGCGGCCCGCGGCGCTGCGCGGCGTCTGTTTGACGCCCAGCGGGGCGCGGGGGCGGTCGGTCGCGGTACGGGGGCGGTCGTTGCCGAAGGTCTTGGCGTCGCGCGGGCGATCGCCGGTGGGCCGGGCGGGGCGACCCCGATCCTCGGCAGACCGGTCGCTGCGGCCAGGATCGTTGCGGGCGCGATCGCTGCGGCCCCGATCATTCTGGCCCCGATCACTGCGGCCCCGATCCCCCTGACCCTGATCATTGGGGCCCCGATCATTGGGGCCCCGATCGCTGCGGCCCCGATCGTCGCGATAACGGTCGGCGCGCGCGGGCGTATCGGACGGGTCATCCTCGCGCGGCGGGCGGGGTGCGGGGCGCGGGGTGACCGGGCGGGCGATGCGCAGCCGACCCTGTGGCTCCGCGGTCGGGCGGGCCGGTTCGGGACGCGCCGATGCCGGGCGGGGCGCGGGCCGGGAGGCCGCCGCCTTGCGCGCCTCCACCGTCACCGCGGGTTCGTCGCGGCCATGGCCCCGTTTCGGGCTGTCGAGCCATTTGCGGAAATTGACGAGATCATGCTGCTTGACCTCCCCCACCTGGCCCGGCGCGAGATCGCCGAGGACGAAGGGGCCGTAGCGGGTGCGGATCAGGCGGCTGACCTGGAGTTCGAGATGTTCGAGCACACGGCGGACTTCGCGATTCTTGCCCTCGGTCAGGATCATTTCGACCCAGGCGTTGGCGCCCGTCCGCCGTTCCATGTTCGCATCGATCGAACCATAGCGCATCCCGTCGATCTCGATGCCGTCGGCCAGATCCTCCAGCTGCGCCTGCGACACCTGGCCATAGGTGCGGGCGCGATAGGCGCGTTCGACGCCGGTCGCGGGCAGTTCGAGCTGGCGCTTCAGCTCGCCATCGGTGGTCAGCAGCAACAGCCCCTCGGTATTCAGATCGAGCCGTCCGACGGGGACGACGCGGGGCAATTCCTCGGGCAACCGGTCGTAGATCGTCGGGCGCCCGGCGGGATCATATTCGGTGACCAGCAGCCCGGTGGGCTTGTGATAGAGGAACAATCGCGTCGCCTCCGCCGGGGCGACGGGGACGCCATCGACGGTGACCCCGGCCAGATTGCGCAGGATCGTCGCGGGGGTGTCGAGCACCGCCCCGTCGAGCGAGACGCGCCCGTCGGCGATCATGCGTTCGACCTCTCGCCGGGAGGCGACGCCCGCGCGCGCCAGCAGCTTGGCGATGCGGTGGCCGGGCTTGGCAGCGGGCTTGGCAGCGGGTTGCGCGTCGGGCTTGGCAGCGGGCTGGTCGTCGAGCGGCGGCGTGGTCGGGGTATCGTCTGTTGGGGAAGCCATGGCGCGCGCATACAGCGAATATCGACGCGACGCGAAAATATTTGCGACTCGCGCGGTGCCGACGCGTTAGGGAACGGTTGCGTAACGGGGTTGGCTTCGATGTTGTTCGGAAAGAAAAAACGGTCGATCGTCCGGCTGCTGATCGCGGAGGACGAGCCGCTGGTCGCGTTCGACACCGAATATCTGCTGACCGAACAGAATTTCACCGTCGTCGCGACGGTCGACCGGGTGGCGCAGGCGATCGCGGTGATCGAGAACGGCGCGGCGATCGACCTGGTGCTGGTCGACGTCAATCTGGCCGACGGATCGGGGATCGACGTGGCGCGCGCGGCGCGTGCGCGGGGGATGCCGGTGATGTTCGTGACCGGCAATTTCCCCGACGAGGCGGCCGAATTCGCGGTCGCGTGCCTCAGCAAGCCCTATGCCCAACGCGACCTGCTCGATGCGATCGCGGTGCTGGAACACCGATCGGCGGGCAAGAAGGTGCGGAAACTGCCCGCCGGGTTCCGGCTGTTCGAACAGGCCTGACCGCACCGCCGACGCCTCACAATCGCGATTCGACCTCGTCGTGAAAGCGACGAATGCCGGTTTCGAGCGTGCCGAGCGTGATCCGGTCGATCGCGCCCGACGACAGCCCCTGCTGGCCCAGTTCGGCGGCGCGGAAATCCTCGGCCGCGAAGACGCCGCCGTCGAGCAGTTTCCAGCTCTTCTCCCAATGCGCCAGCGCCTTGTCGGTCACGGGCGCCTCGGGGATCAGCATGAAATCCTCGACCAGCACGCGGTCGTGGGCCTGCGGCATCAGGATCATCAGGTTCACGTAGTCGGGGCTGACGATCAGCACGGTGCCGGGGAACATCTGATAGGTATAGGTGATCGCGCGGCGCAGCGTCGGCCAGTCGCGCGCCTCGACCGCGGCGGCATCGACCGCGCGCCCCACCGCGCTGCGCTGATGCGGGCCGATCCGGTCACCGGTCGAGACGCCGTCCTGGAAGAACGGGCCGATCGTCGCGGCGTGGAGCCGCTGGACGTGATAGCTTTCGAGGAAGGCATCCATGATGAGCTTCCAATTCGCGGCGACGTCATGCGTCCGGCGACGGAACAGGTGGAGCCCGGCAAGCCCGAATGCGTCGAAATCCTGGCCCAGCGCGGCGGCATCGGCGAAATCCGCGTCGTCGTCGAACGAACACCAGATCAGCCCGCCCGCTTCGTGCGTGGGTAAGGGTTTCAGCGCGAAATCGGCCTTGTCGAGCCCGGGGAAGCTGTCGGGGCGGGGCAGCCCGGTCAGCCGCCCGTCGAGCGCATAGGTCCAGGCGTGATAGGGGCAGACGAGCCGCGACTGGCAGACGACGTCGCTCCCCTCCACCAGCCGCGTCCCGCGATGCTGGCAGACGTTGAGGAAGACATGCGCGGTGCCATGCTTGTCGCGGGTGATCAGCAGCGGCTTGCCGAAGCCGTCGTGCGGCACCGCCATCCCGGGCTCGGGCAGCAGCGCCGACGGCGCGACGACGAGCGGTGCCGTCGCAAAGATGCGCGCCTGTTCGGCGACATGGCGCGCGGGATCGGTATAAGCGGCGGCGGCGACATGGGTGATCGCGTCGATCGGTCGGGCGCCCCCGGTCGACAGGCTGGCGGCGAGCGCCATCTGGCCTTGCGTGGGCGTAATGCTGGTGGCCATGTTCATGGCTGTCCTCTCCGTCTTTTGCGGCTAGTGTCGGCGCTTATCGGGCGGGGAGCAAGCGTTGGACGACATGCGGCAGGCGAGTTGGTGGGACGGCATTCGCCCCTATCTGGAAAAAGGGCCGCTAATCGCGCTGGCGCTGGGCGTGTCGTCGGGCTTTCCCTATTCGATGATCGGCGCGACGCTGACGTCGCGGCTGGCGGCCAGCGGCATCGACAAGAAGACGGTGACCGCGTTCAGCCTGGCGTTCCTCGCCTATAATTTCAAATTCCTGTGGGCGTGGATCGTCGACGGCGTCACGCTGCCCGTGATCGGGCGGCTGGGCCAGCGGGTATCGTGGCTGCTGGTCGCAGGCGTGCTGGTCATCGCGGCGGTCGTGAACCTGGCGCTGGTCGATCCCGAGGCGAGCATCGCGCACACCGCGGTCGCCGCGATCCTGGTCGGCGCGGCGGGCGCGACGTTCGATATCGTCATCGACGCCTATCGAATCGAAATGCTCGAACCGCGGCAACTCGGCATCGGATCGGGGATGAGCCAATATGGCTGGCGGATCGGGTCCGCGGCGGCGGGCGCGCTGGCGCTGGTCGTCGCCGACCGCGCGGGGTGGAGCATCGGCTATCTGGCCTGCACGATCTTCGCCCTGCCCGCGATGGCGGCGGGGCTGGTCGGCGGGGAGCCGGTGCGGCACCGCGCCGCGATCGTCCGCCGCGGCGTCAGCGAGGCGGTGCGCGCCGCCTGGGGGCCGTTCGTCCAGTTCTTCGCGCGACCCGGCGCGGTCATCGTCCTCGTCTTCATCCTGATCCACAAGATCGGCGACACGCTCGCCAATCTGACGTTGCGGTTGTTGTTCAACGACCTGGGTTTCACCGGGGACGAGATCGCTTTCTACGACGTCTTCATCGGCTTCATCGCGTTGCTGGTCGGGATTTTCGTCGGGGGCATCCTGTATGCGAAAATGGGGCTGAAACGGTCGGTGCTGCTCAGCCTGGTGCTGATGGCGGTGTCCAACCTCAGCTTCGCGGCGCTGGCGCTGGCGGGGCACAGCAATATCGGCATGGCGGGCGCGATAGGGTTCGAGAATTTCGCGAGCGGCGTCGGCGGGGTCGTCGTGATCGCCTATTTCTCCGCGCTGTGCGACCTGCGCTTTACCGCGGCGCAATTCGCGCTGATTTCGGCGGCGGCGAGCATCGTCGGGCGGTTCGTGACCGGGACCAGCGCGGGGGCGCTGATCGAGGCGATGGGCTACCCCAATTTCTACCTGATGACGACGGTCGTCGCACTGCCCGGCGTCTTCCTGTTCTGGTGGATGAGCGCGAACGGGCTGATCGACCGATCGATTGGCAGCGCCGGGACCGATGGCGAGGGTGACGCGCGGGCGGGCGATCCGGCCTAGCCGATCGGACGCCCGGCGTCGGCAAAGGCGACCGACACTGCCTCGGCGCTCGCCAGCGCGCCATCGATCCGGCGGACCCCCAGCAGGTCGGCCATCAGCACGCGGGCGGAATCGGGGCGGGTCTCGACGCGGGCGAGGATCGCGATCAACGCCTGTTCGGCGGGGGTCATCCCGCGGCAACAACAGGGCGCGATCGCGATCTGCCCCGCTGCGCTCGCCGCGACATCGGCCATCATCGCGCGGATCAGCATCAGGGGACGGCGAAATCCCGTGCCGAAATGCGTGAGCATCACCTGCGCCGCGGTGGCATCGTAAAGACCATGCGCCCCGATCCGGCGGATCGCGACGAGCGCGATACGGGCGTTGATACAATCGGGCAGCGGATGGGGCAGGGTGGCGGCGATCGTGACATCGGACATGGGGCGGGCGACTCCTGATGGGGAGCCGCCAACATCGATTGTTCGTTATTGATAGTCAATAGCAATAAGCCGCTAGTCGGGCAGTTCGTCGTTCAGGCGGAGCGCGTCGCCCGCGATGTACAGCGATCCCGCGATTAGCATGAGCGCCGGATCGTCGCCTGCCAGTGTCGTCGCGCGATCGACCGCAGTGCCGATATCGGCGGCGGTGGTCGCGATCAGCCCCATGTCGCGCGCAAGGGCGGCGAGCACGAGCGGATCGTGATGCGCATGGCCGGGCACCGGGATCGCGACGACATGCGTGACCGATGGCGCGAGCGTCGCCAGGATCGCCGCGGCATCCTTGTTGGCAAGCATCCCGGCGATCAGGATGACGGGGCGCGCGCGGGCGAGCGTCCGCAGCGCGCGCGCGACCGGGGCGGCGGCGGCGGGGTTGTGCGCGCCGTCGAGCCACAGCTCGCTGCCCGCCCCCAGCCGCGCCGTCAGGGGGCCATCGCCGAGCCGCTGCATCCGCGCGGGCCAGGTCCCCCAATCGGCCGCCGCGCGCATCGCGGCTTCGGGCACGGTCACCGCGCCCTGATGGCGCAGCATCGCGATCGCGAGCGCCAGATTGCGCGACTGATGCGCGCCGACCAGCCGTGGGCGGCGGGTGACGACGCTGAACCCCGCGTCGCGATAGCAGAGCGTCGAGGTGGCGGTGTCGCTGGTCCAGCCGTCGTTGCGCGCGACGACGGGGGCACCCGCCTGCGCGGCGACCGCGGCGATGCGGGTCCGGATCGGCTTGGGATAGTTCATCGTGACGAGTGGGATGCCGGGCTTGGCGATCCCGGCCTTTTCGGCGGCGATATCGATCAGCCGGTCGCCGAGAAACGCCTGATGATCGATCCCGAGCTGCGCGATTCCGGTGACGACGGGGGTCACGACATTGGTCGCATCCAGCCTGCCGCCGAGCCCGACCTCGACGATCGTCGCCGCGGCGGGGGTGCGGCTGAACGCGAGGAAGGCGGCGGCGGTCGTGACCTCGAAGAAACTCGCGCCGATGTCGTCGACGACGTCGAGCACCTCTGCCAGCAGCGCGGCGAGCGTATCGTCGTCGATCAGCCGCCCGGCGACGCGGATGCGTTCGTTGAACCGGACGAGATGCGGCGAGGAATAGACGTGGACGCTGTGCCCCGCCGCCTCGATCGCGGCGCGCAGGAAGGCGCAGGTCGACCCCTTGCCGTTCGTGCCCGCGACGTGGAAGACGGGGGGCAGCGACCGGTGCGGATCGCCGAGCCGCGCGAGCAGCATCGTGATCCGCTCAAGCCCCAGGATGTCCGCCCCCGGCGATAGCGCGGTCAGCCGGTCGAGCTGGGCCTGGACGCCGGAATGGCTGGAGGTGGCATGGTCGGGCATGGCGCGATCCCGGCGATCAACCGACCGATCAGGCCGCCTTCGTCGCGGTGGTCAGATAGCCGATCAGCGTCGCGAGCTGGTTCTTCAGCGCCTTGCGGTGCGTGACCATATCGATCATCCCGTGGTCAAGCAGATATTCGGCGCGCTGGAATCCTTCGGGCAGCTTTTCGCGGATCGTGCTTTCGATGACGCGCTGACCCGCAAAGCCGATCAACGCCCCCGGTTCGGCGATCTGGATATCCCCCAGCATCGCATAGCTGGCGGTGACCCCGCCCGTCGTCGGATCGGTGAGGACGACGATATAGGGTAGCCCGGCGTCGTGGAGCATCTGGATCGCGACGGTGCTGCGCGGCATCTGCATCAGGCTGAGGATCCCCTCCTGCATCCGCGCGCCCCCTGCGGCGGTGAAGATGACATAGGGACAATGATCGGCGATGGCATTTTCAACGCCGCGGACGAACGCCTCGCCCACCGCGAGCCCCATCGACCCGCCCATGAACGCGAAATCCTGCACCCCGACGACCGCGCGATGCCGGTCGATCGTCCCGGTCGCATTGATCAGCGCATCGGATTCCTGCGTCGCGGTCCGCGCAGCCTTGATCCGGTCGGCATAGCGTTTGGAATCGCGGAATTTGAGCGGGTCTTCGGGAACGCGAGCGCTGGGGAGTATGGTGAAGTCGGCATCGTCGAACACCTGTTTGAACCGCTCCTTCGGCCCGATGCGTTCGTGGTGATCGCATTTCGGGCAGACGTAGAGATTCTCCTCGAGCTCCTTGACGAAGACCATCTGGCCGCAGCCCTTGCACTTGTGCCAGAGATTCTCCTCCGTCGTATCGACCTTGCGCGATCCGAAGGCGAGGGCGTTGCGGACGCTGCTGATCCAGCTCATGCGGCTATCTTTCGTGCGGTGCCAATCGCGTCGGCGAGGCTTTTGATATAGGAAGTGACGGAGGCGGCGGCATCGGCGCCATGCTGCGCGACCAGGTCGACGATCGCCGATCCGACGACGACGCCATCGGCGACGCGCGCGACCGCGGCGGCCTGTTCGGGGCTACGGATGCCGAAGCCGACCGCGATCGGCAGGTCGGTCTTACCCTTCAACCGCGCGACCGCATCGTCGATCGATGCCTGCTGCGCCTGTTGCTTGCCCGTGATCCCCGCAACGGAGACATAATAGACGAAACCGCTGGCGCCATCGAGCACCTGCGGCAGGCGGGCAGCATCGGTGGTCGGGGTGGCGAGGCGGATCGGGTCGATCCCCGCCGCGCGCAGTTCCGGGCCGAGCGCATCGTCTTCCTCGGGCGGGACATCGACGCAGATGACGCCATCGACGCCCGCGTCACGCGCGGCGGCGGCGAACCAGTCCGCCCCGCGGCGCAGCATCGGGTTGGCGTATCCCATCAGCACGAGCGGCACGTCGGGATGACGCGCGCGGAACCCCTTGGCGATCGAGAGGATATCGGCGGTCTTGGTACCTGCCGCGAGGCTGCGGATATTGGCGGCCTGGATCGCGGGGCCATCCGCCATCGGGTCGGTGAAGGGCATGCCGAGTTCGATCACGTCCGCGCCGCCCGCGACCAGCGCGTCGAGGATCGCGGGCGTCGCCCCCGGGGTCGGGTCGCCCGCGGTCACGAAGGCGACAAGCGCGGGGTGGCCCTTGGCGAACGCGGCGGAGAGGCGCGTCATATCGCGACCCCCAGCGCCTCGGCGACGGTGAAGATGTCCTTGTCCCCGCGTCCGCACAGATTGGCGAGGATGATCTGATCCTGCCGCATATCGCGTGCCTTGCGCGCCACCGCCGCGATCGCATGCGAAGGTTCGAGTGCGGGGATGATGCCTTCGGTGCGGCACAAGAGCTGGAACGCATCGAGCGCCTCGACATCGGTCGCGCTGTCGTACTGGACGCGACCGATATCCTTCAGCCACGCATGTTCGGGGCCGATACCGGGATAGTCGAGCCCGGCGGAGATCGAATGCGCCTCGGTGATCTGGCCGTCGTCGTCCTGCAACAAATAGGTCTTGTTGCCGTGGAGGATACCGGGGAACCCGCCCGCGAGGCTGGCGGCATGTTCCTTGTCGAGCCCGTGGCCCGCCGCTTCGACGCCGAGCATCGCGACATCGGCGTCGTCGAGGAAGGGGTGGAACAGCCCGATCGCGTTGCTGCCCCCGCCGATCGCGGCGACGAGCAGGTCGGGCAGGCGACCGACGCGCGACAACATCTGTTCGCGCGCTTCCTTGCCGATCACGCTTTGAAAATCGCGGACGAGTTCGGGATAGGGGTGCGGCCCCGCGGCAGTGCCGATGATGTAGAAGGTGTCGTGGACGTTCGCGACCCAGTCGCGCATCCCTTCGTTCATCGCATCCTTCAGCGTGTGCGCGCCGCTGGTGACGGGGCGGACCTCGGCGCCGAGCAGCTTCATGCGGAACACGTTGGGCTGCTGACGCTCGACGTCCTTCGCCCCCATGTAGATCACGCAGGGCAAGCCGAAACGGGCGCAGACGGTCGCGGTCGCGACGCCATGCTGGCCCGCGCCGGTTTCGGCGATGATCCGCGTCTTGCCCATCCGGATCGCGAGCAGGATCTGGCCGATGCAATTGTTGATCTTGTGCGCGCCGGTGTGATTGAGCTCGTCGCGCTTGAACCAGATTTGCGCGCCCATGCCCTCCGGCGCCGAAGTCCGCAGCGCTTCGGTCAGCCGTTCGGCATAGTATAGCGGGCTGGGGCGACCGACATAATGTTCGAGCAGATCGTCGAACTGCGCCTGAAACGCCGGATCGGCCTTTGCACTGCGATATTCGCGGTCGAGGTCGAGGACGAGCGGCATCAGCGTTTCGGCGACATAGCGTCCGCCGTAATCGCCGAAATGGCCGCGTTCGTCGGGCTGGGCGCGATAGGAATTGGGGGCGTTCATGATGTCAGCGCTTTAAGGAAGGCAGCGATCTTGTCCACATCCTTGACCCCCGGCGCGCTCTCCACGCCCGACGACACGTCGACCAATGTCGCGCCCGTGCGGCGGATCGCCGCGGCGACGGTGGCTGGATCGAGCCCGCCCGACAGGGCCCAGGGCAGGGGATGGCGAAACCCGTCGAGCAGCGACCAGTCGAAGCGGACGCCCATCCCGCCGGGCAGGGCCGCGCCGGGCGGCGTCTTGGCGTCGTAGAGCAATCGGTCGGCGGCGGTCACGTATCGATGCGCCGTGTCGAGATCGGCTCGGGTCTTGACCGCGATCGCCGCCCAGGTGTCACGCGCGAAGCGGCTGCGGATCGCGGCGGTGCGGTCGGGGCTCGTCTTATGAAGCTGGACCGCGTCGAGCCGCCCTGTCTCGATCGCGCGGGTCAGCAATTCGTCGTCGGGATCAACGAACACCCCGACGCGCGCGACATGGTCCGGAACGCGCGACGCCAGCTCCTCCGCCCGCGCGAACGACAGATGGCGCGGGGAGGGGGCGAAGAACACGAAGCCGACATGGCTCGCCCCGCCTCGAATCGCGGCATCGAGCGTTTCCGGCGTCGACAGGCCGCAGATCTTGGCGGTGGCCCTCATGCGCGGTTGGCGGCGCTCAGCACCGCCCGGACGCTCGCGGTGGCGATATCGGTGTCGAGGCCGACGCCGAATACCGTCTTGCCGTCCGCCGTCCGGCATTCGACATAGGCGGCGGCCTGCGCATCGGCGCCATGGCCGATCGCATGTTCGTTGTAATCGACGATGTCGAGGACGGCCCCGGTGCTGCCGCCAAGTGCCGCGACGACGCCCGAGATGAGGCCGTTGCCGCGCCCCGAGATCGATCGTTCCTCGCCATCGACCGCCACGCGCCCGACGAAGACGCGCTGGCCCGCCGATCCGCTTTCCTCATAATCGCGCAACACGAACCGGTCGGCGTCGCGGGGCAGATACGTCGCCTCGAACCGGCCCCAGATGTCGGCGGCGTTGAGCTCGCGGCTGGTTTCGTCGGCGAGCGCCTGGACGTGACGGCTGAAATCGGCCTGGAGCCGCTTGGGGAGTTTCAATCCCTTGTCCTGTTCGATCACCCAGGCGACGCCGCCCTTGCCCGATTGCGAATTGACGCGGATGACGGCTTCGTAGCTGCGCCCCAGATCGGCGGGGTCGATCGGGAGATAGGGCACCTCCCAATAATCGTCGTTACGCTGTTCCTGTGCGGCGAAGCCCTTTTTGATCGCGTCCTGATGCGACCCCGAAAAGGCGGTGAAGACCAGATCGCCGGCATAGGGGGTGCGCGGGTGAACGGGGATGTTGGTGCAGTAATTCACCGTCTTCACGATGGCATCGATATCGCCGAGGTCGAGCTTCGGATCGACCCCTTGCGTGTACATGTTGAGCGCGACCGTCACGAGATCGCAATTGCCCGTGCGTTCGCCGTTGCCGAGCAGGCAGCCCTCGACCCGATCGGCGCCCGCCATCAACCCCAGCTCCGCCGCCGCGACACCGGTGCCGCGATCGTTGTGCGTGTGGAGCGAGATCACGACCGCATCGCGGTTCGGGATGTTGGCGGCGAACCATTCGATCTGGTCGGCATAGACGTTGGGCGTCGCGCATTCGACCGTCGCGGGCAGGTTGAGGATGATCGGCGCATCCGGCGTCGGGCGCAGGATGTCCATCACCGCGGCGCACACCTCGACCGAGAAATCGAGTTCGGCGGTCGAGAAGGTTTCGGGGCTGTATTCGAATTGCCAGTGGGTGCTCGGGCGCTTGGCGGCCTCATCGCGCAGCACCTTGGCGCCCGCGATCGCGATCTCGCGGACCTCGTCGCGGGTCATGCCGAACACGATCCTGCGCCAGGCGGGGCTGACCGCGTTATAGAGGTGGACGATCGCCGACCGCGCGCCGTCGAGACTGGCGAAGCTCGTCTCGATCAGGTCGCGGCGCGACTGGGTCAGGACCTGGATCGCGACGTCGTCGGGGATATGGTCGTTGCGGACGAGGCTGGCGATGAAGTCGAATTCGGTCGCACCCGCGCTCGGAAAACCGACCTCGATTTCCTTCAAGCCGACACGCACGAGCATGTCGAAGAGGCGGGTCTTCTTTTCCGCATCCATCGGATCGATCAGCGCCTGGTTACCGTCGCGCAGGTCGGTCGACAGCCAGCGGGGCGGGTGGGTGATCGTCCGCGATGGCCATTTCCGGTTGGGCAAATCGATCGTCGGGAACGGACGGTATTTGGTCGAAGGGTCGCGCAGCATGGCCTGTCTTCCGGAAATTCGGGAGGGTCGTCGGTCAGCCCTTAGGCGCGTCGCGCGGAAATAGCCCGCACGGGATCGGTCTCGCGCCTAAGGGCGCGTAAGTCGCAGCGATAGCCAGCCGGTCGGTGTCATCGCGGTCGGGATACAGCGGCGGGGTGGCACCTGTCCACCCCGCACGCGCGGTGAGCCGTGGCCGATTACTTCTGGAACGCGGCGACGATGTCGAGATGGACCTTGTCCGACACGACGGGCGCGAAATAACCCAGCCCGAAATCGGAGCGCATGATGTCGCCGGTCGCGGTGAAGCCGACGTTTTCCTTGCCGCCCATCATCTGCGGCGCCTTGCCCGCACCGTAGAATTTCGCGGCCAGCGTCACCGGCTTGGAGACACCGTTCAGCGTCAGATTGCCGGTGATCGTCGCGGTCATCCCCTTGGCGACGACCTTGGTCGAGACGAAGGTGGCATCGGCGGGGTTGGGGCCGAAGAAATCGGGCTTGCCGCCGTCCTTGCCCGCGCGGAGCAGATGCTGGCTGAGACCACCCGCGGTCGTCACCTTCGAGACGGGAATCGTCATGCTGACCTTGGTCGCATTCGGATTCTTGGGGTCAAGCATCAACGTGCCCGCGATGTCGCCGAACAGCCCGGTGTAGGGCGAGAAGCCCATGTGATCGAGCGTCCAGATCACCTGGGTATGGTTGGCATCGGCGGTGTAGCTGCCACCGGAGACCGCCGCGGTGCTCTTCGACCCCGGGGGGGTGGACGGCATCTGGGCGATGGCGGGGACCGCCGCGAGCGCGACGAGAAGGGGAATGGCGAGGCGCATGGAAAACTCCTGTTGGATGTGCCCCATGCTGGCCCCGCCGCCCCGTCGCGTCAAATGCCGGAACCGCAACGCTGCGTTTCCGGCACGGGTGGTCGATCAGTTCTTGTCCTTGTCGACCAGCGCGTTCTTGCCGATCCACGGCATCATCGCGCGCAGTTCGCTGCCGACCTTCTCGATCGGATGCGCGGCGGCGCGCTTGCGGCTGGCCTTGAGCTCGGGCTGGCCCGCGCGGTTGTCGAGGACGAATTTCTGGACGAACCGGCCCGACTGGATGTCGTCGAGAACGCGCTTCATTTCCTTTTTCGTCTCATCGGTGATGATCCGCGGACCCGTGACGATGTCGCCATATTCGGCGGTGTTGCTGATCGAATAGCGCATGTTGGCGATGCCGCCTTCGTAGAGCAGGTCGACGATCAGCTTGGTTTCGTGGAGGCATTCGAAATAGGCCATTTCGGGGGCATAGCCCGCCTCGGTCAGCGTCTCGAACCCCGCCTGGATCAGATGGGTGATCCCGCCGCACAGCACGGCCTGCTCGCCGAACAGATCGGTTTCGCATTCTTCGCGGAAATTGGTTTCGATGATCCCCGACCGGCCGCCGCCGACGCCGCTGGCATAGGCGAGCGCGATGTCGTGCGCGTTGCCGCTCTTGTCCTGGTCGATCGCGATCAGGCACGGGACGCCGCCGCCGCGGACATATTCGCTGCGGACGGTGTGACCGGGGCCCTTGGGCGCGATCATGATGACGTCGAGGTCGGCGCGCGGCTCGATCAGCCCGAAATGAACGTTGAGCCCGTGCGCGAAAGCGAGCGCCGCGCCCTGTTTCATATGGTCGTGATAATCGGCGGCATAGATCGCGGCCTGATGTTCGTCGGGCGCCAGGATCATGACGATGTCGGCCCATTTCGCCGCGTCCTCGTTCGATTTGACCGCAAAGCCCGCGTCGATCGCCTTCCTGGCGGTGGCCGAACCCTCGCGCAGTGCGATCGCGACATCCTTGACGCCCGAATCGCGCAGGTTCTGCGCATGGGCGTGGCCCTGGCTGCCATAGCCGACGATGGCGATCTTCTTGTCGGTGATCAGGTTCAGATCGGCGTCGCGATCGTAATAGACACGCATGATGAGCTTCCTTTGACTGTCAGAGGGCACCTGCCGTGGCACGCGCACGAAAGGGTGGAATTCAGGCGGCGTCCTTGCCGCGGGCGATGGCGGCGATGCCGGTCCGCGCGACCTCGACCAGGCCGACCTCGCGCATCAGTTCGAGGAACTTGTCGATCTTGTCGATCCCGCCCGTCACCTCGAACACGAAGCTCGACGTGGTCGCATCGACGACGCGTCCGCGATAGACCTCGGCGAGGCGCAATGCCTCGATCCGCTTGTCCCCGGTGCCGACGACCTTCACCAATGCGAGTTCGCGTTCGACATGCGCGCCCTCGACGGTCAGGTCATGGACCTTGTGGACGGGGATCAGCCGTTCGAGCTGGGCGATGATCTGTTCCATCACCGGCGGCGAGGCGCTGGTGACGATCGTGATCCGGCTGACCGCGCGATCCTCGGTAATCTCGGACACCGTCAGGCTTTCGATATTATAGCCGCGCGCGGTGAACAGACCCGCGATCCGCGCGAGGATGCCCGGTTCGTTGTCGACGATGACCGCGAGCGTATGCCGCTCCGCCTTTTCCTCCGTGATGTGCATCAGACCAGCGCCTTCGCTTCGTCGTCCATTTCGCCGGACACTTCGTTGGCCTGCAGGATCATGTCGGTATGCGCCGCGCCGCTGGGGATCATCGGGAAGCAATTGGCGAGCTTGGCGACGCGGCAATCGACGATGACCGGCCCGTCGTGATCGAGCATCGCCTGGATACCGTCGTCGAGTTCGCCCATCGTATCGATGCGGATCCCTTTCCACCCATAGGCTTCGCCCAGCTTCACAAAGTCCGGCAACGATTCGCTGTAACTTTCCGAATAGCGGCTGGAATAGGTCAGTTCCTGCCACTGGCGGACCATGCCCATATATTCGTTGTTGAGGATGAATATCTTGACGGGCAGGCGGTATTGCGTCGCGGTTGCCAGCTCCTGGATGTTCATCTGGATCGACGCTTCGCCCGCGATGTCGATGACGAGCGCACCCGGATTACCGAGCTGTGCCCCGATCGCGGCGGGGAGGCCATAGCCCATCGTGCCGAGCCCGCCGCTGGTCAGCCACTTGTTCGGCAGGTCGAACCCATAATGCTGCGCGGCCCACATCTGATGCTGACCGACCTCGGTCGTGATGATCGGGCTGCGGGCATGCGTCGCCTCCCACACGGCGCGGATCGCACGTTGCGGCATGATCTCATCGCCGCTTTCGGGAAAATCGAGGCTCTTGATCGCGCACCAGCCCTCGATCCGGTGCCACCAGTCGGTGAGATCGGGCTTGGGATGCTGGCGCGATTTCCAGATGCGGATCATGTCCTCCATCGCGTGGCCCGCATCGGCGATGATCGCGAGGTCGACGCGGACATTCTTGTTCACGCTCGACCGGTCGATATCGATATGGACCTTGCGGCTGTTCGGGCTGAACGCGTCGAGCCGCCCGGTGACGCGATCGTCGAAGCGGCTGCCGATCGCGACGACCAGATCGGCCTGGTTCATCGCCATATTGGCCTCGTACGTGCCGTGCATGCCGAGCATGCCGAGCCACGCCGGGCTGCTCGCCGGATAGGAGCCGAGGCCCATCAGCGTCGAGGTGACCGGCGCGCCGGTGATCTTGGCAAGTTCGCGCAACAATTGCGAGGCACCGGGTCCCGCATTGATGATCCCGCCGCCGGTATAGAGCACGGGGCGTTCGGCGGCCGCCAGCATGTCGACCAGCTGTTCGACCTGTGCCCGATCCGGCTTTAGCGCGGGGCGATAGGTCTTGTGCTGGATCGGGCCGGGCTTGGTGTATTTCGCGGTCGCGACCTGCACGTCCTTGGGGATGTCGACGACGACGGGGCCGGGGCGCCCGCTGGTGGCGATGTGGAACGCCTCGTGGATCACCGCGCCGAGCTTGGCGGGATCCTTCACGAGATAATTATGCTTGGTGCAGTGCCGCGTGATGCCGACGGTGTCCGCCTCCTGAAAGGCATCGGTGCCGATCAGCGCGGTCGGCACCTGACCCGTGATGACGACCATCGGGATCGAATCCATCAGCGCATCGGTGATCCCGGTGACCGCGTTGGTCGCCCCGGGGCCGCTGGTGACGAGCACGACGCCGGGCTTGCCGGTCGAGCGGGCATAGCCCTCCGCGGCATGGGTCGCGGCCTGTTCGTGGCGGACGAGGATGTGCTTCAGCCGCTTCGACCGGAACATCGCGTCGTAGATCGGAAGCACCGCGCCGCCGGGATAGCCGAAGACGACCTCGACGCCGAGATCGCACAGCGCCTCGACGAGGATGTCTGCTCCGCTTTGCTCGGTCACTGTAGCTTCCTTCGATAATGGGGATGTGCGGGCGGCTACACGTCAAGAAACTGCGCGTCAACCCGGGTCAAGGTAATTTAGTTACGAAATAGCCGGTCAAGGCGATTGAACCATGCGCTTGATGCCATTCCGCGGGTGGTTGATTGCGAAACCAGGTAAATTGACGCTTGGCATAACGACGCGTTTCCAGCGCGATCCGATCGCGGGTGTCGGTCGGGGTTGCCGCCCCCGCTAGCAACGCGGCGATCGCGGGGACGCCGATCGCGCGCCTGACCGGGGCATCGGCGGGAACATCCTCGCGCGCCAGCAGCGCGGCGACCTCCTCGATCGCGCCATCGGCCAACATCGCGGTGGTACGCCTATCGATCCGGTCGAACAGCCAATCGCGATCGGGCAGCAGGATCGCGGCGACGAGCGCGATGTCGCCGCCGATCCCGCCGACCCGCTGCGCCTGCCACGCCCCGATCGTCCGCCCGGTCGATCGGACGACTTCGAGCGCGCGGGCGACGCGGGTCGTGTCGGCGGGCGCCAGCCGGGCGGCGGCCGCGGGGTCCTCTTCCGCCAGCGCGGCATGCGCCTCGGCGACGGGCAGCGCGCGGACGATGGCGCGGATCGCGGGGTCGATCGCCGGAACCGGGGCGATCCCGTCGAGCAGGGTGCGCAGATACAGGCCGGTGCCCCCGACGAGGATCGGCAACCGGCCCGCGGCGTGAACGGCGGCGATCGCCGCGGTGGCGTCGACCGCCCAGCGCGCCGCCGAATAGCCCGGATCCGCGCCATCGACATGGCCGAACAATCGATGCGGGACGCGCGCCTCTTCGGCGGCGGACGGCCGGGCGCTGAGGATACGCAGGTCGCGATACACCTGGCTGGCATCGGCGTTGATGACGACGCCGCCCGTTCGTGCGGCCAGATCGATCGCGGCGGCGGACTTGCCGCTGGCGGTCGGCCCTGCGATGAGCGCGACCCTTGGTAAGGAGGACGTGGTGTTCACGGCAACGCTCATAGCAGCAACCCTTGGCGACGGGGATATCTCCGCCGCGCGCGATCGATTGGCGGCGGCGGGGTGCGCGCCGGGCGACGGGACGTGGATCGACGCGTCGGTCGCGGCGGACATCGACTTCGCGCACGATCCGGCGGCGGCGCGCGGTGCACTGGCGGGACTGACCGCGATCGACGTCGTCGTCCAGCCGATCGCGGGCCGACGCAAGCGGCTGCTGATCGCCGATATGGATTCGACGATGATCACGGTCGAATGCATCGACGAACTCGCCGATTACGCGGGGATCAAGGATCAGGTGTCGGCGGTCACCGAGGCGGCGATGCGCGGCGAGCTGGATTTCGAAGGTGCGCTCGATGCGCGGGTCGCGCTGCTCGCGGGGTTGCGCGAGACGGTGATCGAACAATGTCTTGCCGAGCGGGTCACGATCATGCCGGGCGCACGCGCGCTGGTGCGGACGATGCGCGCGCATGGTGCGACGGCGATTTTGGTGTCGGGCGGCTTCACCCGCTTCGCCGATCCGGTGGCGCGGGAGATCGGCTTCGATCGCGCGGTCGCCAATCGGCTCCTGATCGAGAACGGGACGCTGACGGGAAAGGTCGCGCGCCCGATCGTCGGCGCCGACGCAAAGCTCGCCAATCTCGACGCCGCAATCGCCGCGATGGGGATCGACCGACACGCGACGCTGGCGGTGGGGGACGGTGCCAACGATCTCAAGATGATCGCGGCGGCGGGGCTGGGCGTCGCCTATCGCGCCAAGCCGATCGTCGCGGCGGCGGCGGGCGCGCGGATCGACCATGGCGACCTGTCCGCGCTGTTATACGCGCAAGGCTATGCGCGGCGCGACTGGGTCGATTGATCGGGCGCGCCCGGCGGTGTCGGTCAGGGTGCGACGACGATGCAGGTGACACGGGTGGCGGCACAGGCGCGCTGCGCCTCCGCCTGCGAACCATAGCCGCCTGCCTGAAGCCGGATGATCCGGCCCGCGCGCACATAGTCGGGCTGCGCCTTGCCCAGCCGACCGCGGACCTTCGCCCATTGGCTTTCGGCATTGCCCTGCGAGCTGAACGCGCCGAGCTGGATGCGATAGCCGCCGGTCGCGCGGGGAGTCGGTTCGGGCTTCGGCGCGGGGACGATCGCGGGGCCGGACGTGTTGGGCAATCGCTGCGGCGCAGGGGTACGGGTCGGCAGCGTCGGGGTGACCCTGGCCGTTCCGCGTGACGGTGGCACCGGGGTGGTCGCGACGGTGCGCGCCGCGGTGCGTCCGACCGCGACCGGCGCGCCGGTCGGCGCGGGCAGCACGGGGGCGGGGCGCGTCGCCATTTCCTGCGCCATCGCGACGCCGCGCTGGCGATCCTCCGGCGCGATATACTGATCCATCTGCGCCAGCGTTTCGGAGGCGGATTTCAGCCCCTGCTGCGAGGCGCGGGTCATCAAGGCATAGGCGCGCGGATAATCGCGGGCGACACCGTCGCCGTTGAACAACATCGTACCCAGCACCAGCTGACCGCGCGATTCGCCGCGGGCGACCGATTTCTCGAGCCAGGGCAGCGCCTCCGCCTTGCGGCCTGCGGTGTAGAGCGACAGGCCGTAATTATCCTCCGCCTGGAAATGGCCCTGCACCGCCGCCTTGCGGAACCAGCTTTGCGCCAGGCCCGGATCGACCGGTACGCCGCGCCCGAGCTTATAGGCCTGGCCCAGGTTGTATTGCGCATCGGGATCGCCCGCGGTCGCGGGACCGCGCCATTGTTCGACCGCCGCCTTGTAATCGCCGCGACCCCAGGCATCGACGCCTGCCTTCACATTCTGGGCGGACGCCGGGGCGATGGCCAGCATCGCCGTCGTCATGGCCGTCGCCGCGATCAGTCGTCCAAGCATCGCCATCGCTCTATCCCCATCGTCATCGTTACTGGCCCGCCATGCCGGGTGGCCGTCGTCCATCGTTGCAACAGGTTAACCCAATCACCACCGCAACGCGACCGCATTAACCGGTTCTTAGCCCTGACCATGCGATCTGCCATGCCGAACAGCGAAGGTTTTGGGGAACTATGCGCGTAGTAGCGATGGCATCGCAAAAAGGCGGATCGGGCAAGACCACCTTGTCGGGTCACCTGGCCGTACAGGCCCAGCGCGCCGGGCACGGCCCGGTCGTCCTGATCGACATCGATCCGCAAGGGTCGTTGGCCGATTGGTGGAACGAACGGACCGACGAATATCCCGCCTTTGGCCAGACCACGGTCGCGCGGCTGTCCGCCGATCTCGAGATATTGCGCCAGCAGGGGTTCAAGCTGGCGGTGATCGACACGCCGCCTGCGATCACGATGGCGATCCAGAGCGTCATCAACGTCGCCGAACTCGTCGTCGTGCCGACCCGGCCCAGCCCGCATGATCTGCGCGCGGTGGGGGCGACGGTCGACCTGTGCGACCGCGCCGGCAAACCGCTGATCTTCGTCGTCAACGCCGCGACGCCCAAAGCGCGGATCACCAGCGACGCCGCGGTCGCGCTGTCGCAACATGGTACCGTCGCGCCGATCACGCTGCACCAGCGCACCGATTTCGCGGCATCGATGATCGATGGTCGCACGGTGATGGAATGCGATCCCAAGAGCAAATCTGCCGCCGAGGTCGAGGCACTGTGGGACTATATCTCCGACCGGCTCGAAAAGAATTTCCGCCGCACCGTCTTCAGCGTCCCGACCGCGCCGGGCGGGTTCGGCGCACGCCCCGCCGGTGGCGGGTTCGGTCGCCGCGTGGTGGGGGGCTGACATGACGGCCAGCCTCAAACCGCTCGGATCGCTGTCGTCCACCCTGCTCGCCCGCAAGGGGCAGGCGCGTCCCGCGATGCGCAGCCAGGGCTTCGGCGGGTTCGGGGCGATCAGCCATGGTCTCGACGATCTCGGCTGGAACGACATGGGGCAGGGCGATGCGCCCGTGCCCGAGGCGGCGCCGACCGCGCCGCTGCCGATCGCGTCCGATATCGCCGACACCGCCGCTGCGCCCGCGCCGTTGCCCGTGCCGCCGGTGCTGATCGAGCGCGAGGCGCTGAAGGCGACGATCGAGGCGCCTGCGGTCACGCGCAGCGTGTCGGTGCCGACCGCGACGCGGCTGCACAAGGAAAGCCAGCAGCAAGGCAAGGCGGCCTTCACGCTGCGCGTCGATGCCGATCGCCACCTGCAACTGCGGCTGGCGAGCGCGCTGACCAACCGGTCCGCGCAGGATCTGGTGACCCAGGCGCTCGATGCGCTGATCGATTCGGTTCCCGAAGTCGCGACGCTGATCGCGCAACTGCACATGGCAACACCGGGCCGTACACGGTGACAAGGGAGTTACGTCCGATGAAGAAACATATGACGCTGTCGCTGGGCCTGTCGGCCCTGGTGCTGGGCGGGACGATGGTGGGGTGCACCGCGGGTGGCGGCAAGGGCGTCGCCACCGCGAGCGACCGCAGCGTCGCCGTCGCGAGCAAGGCCGCGGCCGACCATGCGGGCAAGGCGCAACGCGCGTTGAACAAGCATAATGGCGCCGCCGCGGTGCGCTATGCCGAAAGCGCGGTCCAGCTGAGCCCCCGGGATGCCAATTACCGGCTGTTGCTGGCGCAATCCTATCTGCAGGCGGGCCGGTTCGTGTCGGCGCGTCAGGCCTATGCCGATGTGCTCGACCTGGCGCCCGAGGATCATGACGTCGCGGGCAAGGCGGCGCTGAACCTGGCGCTGGCGGAAACCGCGACGGGCGACTGGGCCGCGGCGCGGCGCACGCTGAACGATCACGCGCACGACATGCCGGTCGGCGATCTGGGCCTCGCGTTGGCATTGTCGGGCAATCCGGCTGGCGCGGTCGCGATCCTGACGCAGGCGGCGCGGGCACCGGGAGCGGACGCGAAATTGCGCCAGAATCTGGCGCTGAGCTTTGCGCTGGCGGGGAATTGGCAGGCGGCGCGCGCGACCGCGTCGGTCGATATGTCGCCCGCGGACGTCGATGCACGGCTCGAACAATGGGCCGCCTTCGCACAGCCCCAGCATGCGACCGATCAGGTCGCGACGCTGCTCCGGGTGACGCCGGTAGCCGACCAGGGGCAGCCGATGGCGCTGGCGCTGAACGCATCGGTGCCGATGGGCGCCCCCGTCGCGCCGGTCGCGGTCGCCGACGCCGCGCCGGTCGCGGCGACGCCGGACTCCCCCGTCGTACCGGTCGCGGTGGCCGCCGCCGATGTGTCGGCACCGGTTCGACCCGCCGCCGCGGCGTCGGTCGCGCAGGCCGTGCCGCCAGCCGTGCGGCTGATCCGCGCCGACCCGCGCGCGACCAAGGTGGCGTTGATGCCGGGCAAGCCCGCGCCGTCGACCAGCGCTGTCGCGGTCAAGACCGTGACGACCAAGGCCGTCGCGGCGAAGAGCGCCCCGGCGCCCGTGTCGCTCACGCGCGGCGACTGGTACGTTCAGTTCGGCGCCTATGAAAATGCCGCGGTCGCGCATGATGGCTGGGCGCGGATCCAGCGGCGCCATGCCGCGCTGTCGGGGATCGATCCGACGGGGATGCGCTTCACGTCGAAGGGCGAGACCTTCTATCGCCTATCGACCGGGGGCTATGCCCGCGCCGATGCCGATCGCCTGTGCCGCAGCGTCCGCGCCAAGGGCGGCAATTGCTTTGTCCGCAAGGGTGCCGGCGACAGCATCGCCACGTGGCTGGCGCCGAAGAATGTCCAGGTCGCGACGCGCTGAGCGTCGCGGCACGCGTGGTCTAGCGGACCTCGCGGCCACCCTTCCACAGCCGCAACACGCGTCCTTCGACCGGTAACCCGTCGAACGGCGTGTTGCTGGCAGAGGCGAATCGCTCGCCATCGATCTGCCACGGTGCCGCAGCATCGAACAGCAACAGGTCGGCAGGCTGGCCCGGTACCAGCGTCCCGGCGTCGAGCCCCAGCAGTGCCGCCGGATTGGCGGCGAGCAACGCGAACAGCCGGTCGAGCGTGACATGGCCGTCACGCACCAGCATCAGCGCCAGCGCCAGCAGCGTTTCGGCACCCGCCATTCCCGGCGACGAATCGACGAAGGGCAGCCGCTTTTCCTCCGGCCCGCGCGGGTCGTGCCCCGATGCGATGATATCGATCGTCCCGTCCGCGATCGCGGCCAGCGCGGCCCGACGATCCGATTCGGCGCGCGGCGGCGGCGACAGATGCGCGAAGGTGCGAAAATCGCTCATCGCGATATCCGACAGATGCAGATGCGCGGGCGTGATCCCGCACGTGACCCGCACACCCCGGCGCTTGGCGGCGCGGACGAGGTCGAACCCCGCCGCCGTCGTCACCTGACGCAGGTGAAGCCGGGCGTCGGCGGCCTCCGCGAGCATCAGGTCGCGCGCGATGGCGAGCGCTTCGGCGGTCGACGGCGCGCTGGGCAGCCCCAGCCGGGTCGCGGTTTCGCCATCGGTGGCGACCGCACCGGCGGTCATGCCGCCATCCTCCGCATGCGCGACGACCGCGACGTCCAGATCGCGGGCATAGGCCAACACCCGCGCCATGACGCCCGAATCGGCGATCCACCGCCGCCCCGTGCCGACCGCGCGCGCACCCGCCGACAGGCAGATCGCCATCTCGGCCAGATCTTCGCCCGCCAGCGCGCGGGTGGCGGCGGCGATCGGGTGAATCCACAGATCGGGCTTGCCGATCAACGCCGCGCGTTGGACGATACCGGGATCGTCCAGCACGGGCGCGCCGTCGGGCATCAGCGCGACGCGGACGATCCCACCGGCGCGGCACGCCGCCCCGTCGACGGTGGCGACGCCGATATCGATGATCCCCGGTGCCAGCGTCTGGCCGCCGCAATCGATCGTGTCGGCGTCCCGATCGACCGTATCGACGATGACGCCGTCGTCGACGCACAATTCGCCGTGGCGGATGCCGGTCGCGGGGCAGACGATGCGTGCGTTGGTGAAGCGACGTTTCATGCCCAGCCCTTAACCTTGCGCGCGCGCCGGGTGAGGACATCAAGACACGCCATCCGCACCGCGACTCCCATTTCGACCTGTTCGGTGATTGCGGACTGCGCGCCGTCGGCGACGACCGAATCGAGCTCCACCCCCCGGTTCATCGGCCCGGGATGCATGACGAGCGCATCGGGCAGCCGCGCGAGCCGTTCGGCGGTCAGCCCGTAGCGCAGCCGGTATTCGCGGCTGGAGGGGATATAGCCACCGGCCATCCGTTCGTTCTGGACGCGCAGCATCATGACGACGTCCGCCCCGATCAGCGCCCGGTCGAAATCGCTGAACGCGGTCACGCCCATCCGTTCGATCCCCGCGGGCATCAGGGTCGAGGGCGCGCAGACCCGGACTTCCGCCGCGAGCGCGGTCAGCGCGAGGATGTTCGATCGCGCGACCCGGCTGTGGAGCACGTCGCCGCAGATCACGACCCGCTGCCCCGCCACCGACCCGCGCCGCCGCCGGATCGTCAACGCATCGAGCAACGCCTGCGTCGGATGTTCGTGGCGCCCGTCGCCCGCATTCAGGACCGCGCAATCGACCTTGTCCGCGATCAGCCGCACCGCGCCCGATGCCATGTGGCGGATGACGATCACGTCGGCGCGCATCGCGTTCAGCACCTGTGCGGTGTCGATCAGCGTTTCGCCCTTTTTGACCGAGCTTTGCGCGGCGTGCATGTTGACGACATCGGCGCCGAGCCGCTTGCCCGCGATTTCGAAGCTGAGCAGCGTGCGCGTCGAATTTTCGAAAAAGGCGTTGATCTGGGTCAGCCCGTCGAGCCGCTTGTCGGGGGTGGCGTGATCGCGATTGGCCTCGACCCAGCGTTCGGCCTCGTCGAGCAGGAACATGATCTCATGCGGTTGCAACCCGTCGATCCCGGTCAGGTGACGGTGCGGAAAGACGGCACCGCCGTCGATCAGGGTGGCGGGGCGGTGATCGGATCGGGGCATCGCGGCATCGACTAAAGCGCGGCACCCGGCGCGGCAAGCGTGACGACGCAATCGCGGCGGGGCGGGGCGGTCGGATTCGCGATCGGTCGGACGGCGCAGGCCGAGGCGGCACCGATCGCTGCGGCGCCGATCAGTGCAGATCGAGCCGCGTGGAGAGTTGCGTTTCCTCCCGCTGGATTCGCTGGCGCAGCAACGTCATCACCAAACGGGTTTCGCGGCGGAACCCCGTCCAGTCGGCCTCGACCGCCTCGATCGGCCAGGTCGCGCAATAGGCCTGATGCGCGGCGGCCAGGCCCCCCATTTCGTGGGCGAACCGATCCGCCAGCGCGCGGGTGCCGGCATTGTCCGACTGTTGAAGCGTCGGGTACAGATGCTGATCCTCCTTGGCGAGATGGACGGTGAGGACATGATTGAGCCGCCAGCGTGTCGCCGAAAAGGCCGCGGGTGGCCTCGGTTCCGACACCATCGTCAAGAGCGTTTCGGCCAGCTGGTCCAATTCGGCATGTTCGGCCGATAGTGTATCGCGCAACGTCATCGTCATGTCCCGGTCCAGCGGATGCCGGGATCATCTATGCACGGTGACTCTTGCGTACATGTTAGCGAAAAATTCCGCAAATTACCGAGTTTCCACGCTTTTGGAGCGAATCGCCTCCGTTAGAGGGCCACCAGCGCATCGATCGCCGCCTGGAGGATATGCGCGGCGGCGAGGTTGTCGATCCGTTCGGCACGGCGGGCCCGGCTCATATCCTGTTCGATCATCGTGCGTTCGACCGCGATCGTTGACCAGCGTTCGTCCCACAGCAGGATCGGGGCGAGATCGTCGATATTGCGGGCGAAGGCGCGGGTCGACTGGCTGCGCGGCCCCTCGCTGCCATCGAGGTTGAGGGGCAGGCCGAGGACGATTCCGGCGACCTGCTGCCGCGCGATCATCGCGATCAATGCGACCTTGTCCTTGGCGAATTTGGTCCGGCGGATCAGGTCGGCGGGGCTCGCGAAGCTCCATCCCGCATCGCAGAGCGCGGTGCCGATCGTCTTCGTGCCGAGATCGAGCCCGATCAGGCGACCGCCATTCGGGAGCGCCTCGCGGAAGATCGCGCGATCGACGGTAATCATGCGCTGGTCACGATGGTGATCGGAAGGCCGCGAGTCGCCGCGCGGCATCGGCGCGGACGTTGGCCCAGAACAGGCTGTAATCATACACGTGATAATTGTTACCCGGCAGCACATAGGCGCCGACGCTGGGGGGATCGCCGAGCAAGAGGAACCCGCGGGGATCGCACCGCGCCGCCACCGACCCGGCCCGGATATCGGCGGAGGCCAGGTCGGCGGCCGGGAACAGCGTGCCGAGATTGGCGGTGGCGGGGGCCGCGGCATCGGCGGTGCCGGTCAGCGGGTTGGTACAGATCATCGCGGTCCCGCGTCGTGGCTGGCCGTCGAACCCGGTCGACGAATCATATCGGTCGGTGATGAGCGACGGATCGGCGGGCTCGGCGAAGCTCTGCCACGACGCGATGCATCCGGTTTGATCCGTCGCTTTGCATTCGGGCAGGCCGAGCGCGGGGAGATCGGTGGTCCGCGATACCGGCCAGCCGACGACATAGGCGGCAACGATGCGGCGGCGCAGCGCCGCGTCGGGCGCGACCCGGTCACGCAGCAGGCGGAGCAGATGGATGCTGCCCTGGCTATGCCCGGCCAGGATGATCGGGCGCGTCGGATCGACCTGGCGCAGGAACGCATCGAACGCCGCCGCGACATCGCTATAGGCGAGCGCCAGCGCCCGGTCGGCATCGGCTTCGCTGGTCAGAAACGCCCCGAAGGTCGCCTGGCGATAGCGCGGCGCCCAGATATCGCCCGATCCGTTGAATGCGCTGGCCTGTGCGCGCAGGAACAGGGCGGCACGATCATTGGCCTCCGCATCGTCGAGCGGGGCGTTCCAGTGCGCGCGGTTGAGATAGGATGTCGGGTGGATGAAGAACACCGCCGCGCCGGTGCCTGCCGCACCGGGCCGATACCCCTGCGGCGTCCAGCGCGCGGCATCGGACGACAGGTCGGGGCGTGCGAGCCACATCTTCGGGTCGTCATACGCCTGCGACGCCAGCGACGGTTGCGCGCGGAACGTCTCGCTCGGCGTCATCGCGATCCGCATCAGGTCGACCCCCCAGATGCGATAGGCCAGCATCCCGGCGAGCGCGAGCACGACCAGACCCGCCATGACATACAGGAACTTGCGCGCCACTCGATCATCCTTTGTGCGGGGCAGCATCGGCTGCGATCCGGCATTCGCGCTTCCGTGCCGCAGGGGTGCAGCGATTGCAATCGTCGCCCGCCGGTCGCGCAAAGCCGTTGCGCGGGCGGGAGGGGCGGTGCTAGCCGCACGCCATGGCCGTAGATACCACCACCGTGAAGAAGATCGCCGGGCTCGCCCGGATCGCGATCACCGATGAGGACGCCGCGCGGATCGCGCCCGAACTCGACAATATCCTGGGCTGGATCGAGCAACTGGGGGAGGTCGACACCAGCGGGGTCGAACCGATGACCGCGGTGATCCCGAACACGCTGCGGTTGCGCGACGATGTGATCGATGCCGATCCGCTGACTGGCGGCGGCAAGCGCGACCAGCTGATGACGAACGCGCCGCAGGGCGACCATGGATTTTTCACCGTGCCGAAGGTGATCGAATAATGACCGACCTTACCGATCTGGGCGTCGCCGCGATCCGCGATGGTGTGCGCATGGGCCAATTTTCCGCGGTCGAGGTCGCCGACGCGTTCGTCGTCAAGGTGGCGCAGGCCAAGGCGCTGAACGCGTTTCTGGTCGAAACTCCGGACCATGTCCTGGCCGCCGCGCGCCAGGCCGATGCCGCGCGTGCGGCGGGCGAGCTGCTGAAACCGCTCGCGGGCGTGCCGATCGGGATGAAGGACCTGTTCTGCACGACGGGCGTCGCGACGACAGCGGCGAGCCATATCCTCGAAGGCTTCGTGCCGACCTATGAGAGCACGGTGTCGCAGAATCTGTGGGACGCGGGCGCGGGGATGCTCGGCAAGCTCAACATGGACCAGTTCGCGATGGGTTCGTCGAACGAGACGAGCGCGTTCGGCAACGTCATCTCGCCATGGCGGCGGGGCGACGGCGGCAATGCCGATCTTGCGCCCGGCGGCTCGTCGGGGGGCAGCGCGGCGGCGGTCTCCGCACGGCTGTGCCCGGGGGCGACCGGCACCGACACGGGCGGGTCGATCCGCCAGCCCGCGGCCTTTACCGGGATCAGCGGGATCAAGCCGACCTATGGCCGCTGTTCGCGCTGGGGCACGATCGCCTTCGCCTCCAGCCTCGACCAGGCGGGGCCGATGGCGCGCGACGTTCGCGATTGCGCGATCCTGCTCGAGGCGATGTCAGGGTTCGATGCCAAGGACGGTACGTCGCTGCAGCTGGACGTGCCCAAATGGGAACATGGCCTGTCGAGCAATCTGAGCGGGTTGCGCGTCGGTATTCCCAAGGAATATCGGATCGACGGCAGCCCTGTGGAAATCGACGAGCTGTGGCAGCGCGGGATCGACTGGCTCAAGGATGCGGGCGCGACGATCGTGGACGTGTCGTTGCCGCACACCAAATATGCGCTGCCTGCCTATTACATCATCGCGCCGGCCGAGGCATCGTCGAACCTCGCCCGCTATGACGGCGTCCGCTATGGTTTGCGCGATCTGCCCGAGGGGGCGGGGTTGCAGGACATGTACGCCGCGACGCGCGCGGATGGCTTCGGGGCTGAGGTGAAGCGCCGTATCCTGATCGGGACATATGTCCTTTCCGCAGGCTTTTACGACGCTTATTTCACCCAGGCATCGAAGATCCGGACGCTGATCGCGCGCGATTTCGAACGGGCGTTCACGCAGTGCGACGTGATCCTGACGCCGACCGCGCCCTCGTCCGCCTTCGCGCTGGGTGAGAAGAGCGCGGATCCGCTGGCGATGTATCTGAACGACGTCTTCACCGTCCCGTCGTCGCTGGCGGGATTGCCCGCGATGAGCGTGCCGGGCGGGCTCGACAAACAGGGTCTGCCACTGGGGCTGCAGATCATCGGCAAGCCCCTCGACGAGCAGGGCGTGCTGAACGCGGGACTAGCGATCGAGGAACGCGCCGGGTTCACCGCGCGACCCAGCCAATGGTGGTAGGCCGGGCGCCGTTCGTGTCGAGCGAAGTCGAGACACGGCGGCGGGCGGAAATAATTTCTCGACTTCGCTCGAAACGAACGGAATTACGGTGATGAGCGACTATCGTATCAAGGGCGAAACCGGCGACTGGGAGGTCGTGATCGGCCTCGAAGTCCATGCGCAGGTCACGTCGAACGCCAAATTATTCTCGGGCGCGGCGACCGCGTTCGGGGCGGAACCGAACACGCAGGTCAGCCTGGTCGATGCGGCGATGCCGGGGATGCTGCCCGTGCCCAACCGCGAATGCATCCGCCAGGCGGTGCGCACCGGGATGGCGATCGATGCGCAGATCAACAAATGGTCGCGGTTCGATCGCAAGAATTATTTCTACGCCGATCTGCCGCAGGGCTATCAGATCAGCCAGCTCTATCATCCGCTGGTGGGCGAGGGGTTGATCGAGGTCAGCCTGGACGACAAGGATCCCGACGGCGCGACCAAGGTGATCGGGGTCGAGCGCATCCATGTCGAACAGGATGCGGGCAAGCTGATGCACGATCAGCATCCGACGCGCAGCTATGTCGACCTCAACCGGTCGGGCGTCGCGCTGATGGAAATCGTCAGCCGTCCCGACATGCGGTCGCCCGCCGAAGCAGGGGCTTACGTGCGGAAGCTGAGAGCGATCCTGCGCTACGTCGGGTCGTGCGACGGCAATATGGAGGAAGGATCGATGCGTGCCGACGTCAACGTCAGCGTGCGCAAGCCCGGCGACGAATTCGGCACCCGCACCGAAACGAAGAACGTCAATTCGGTGCGCTTCGTCATGGCGGTGATCGAACAGGAAGCACGTCGCCAGGTCGAGGTGATCGAAGCGGGCGGGCGGATCGTCCAGGAAACGCGGCTCTACGATCCCGACCGCAACGAAACGCGGTCGATGCGGTCGAAGGAAGATGCGCATGATTACCGCTATTTCCCCGACCCCGATCTGTTGCCGCTCGAACTCGACGACGCGTTCCTCGCCGAATGCCGCGCCTCGCTGCCCGAGCTGCCCGATGCCAAGCGTCAGCGCTATCAGGCGCTGGGGATCGGGGCGTATCAGGCGGGCGTGCTGACCGCGGAGGTCGAGGCGGCACGCTGGTTCGATACGTTGCTCGATGCGGGCGCGCCGCCGGTCGCGGCGGCGAACTGGACGACGTCCGAACTCTTCGGGGCGCTCAACCGGACGGGGCGCGACATCGCCGATTCGCCGGTCGATCCGCAGCAGGCGGCGGAATTGCTCGCGCTGGTCGCGGACGGCACCTTGTCGAACAGCCTCGCGAAGCAGGTGTTCGAGGTGATGCTCGAGACCGGCGATTCGCCCGCGCGGATCGTCGAGGACCGGGGGCTGAAACAGACCAGCGATACCGGCGCGATCGAGGCGGTGATCGCCGAGGTAATGGCCAAAAACCCGAACCAGCTCGAACAATATCGCGCCGGGAAGGAGGCGTTGTTCGGCTTCTTCGTCGGGCAGACGATGAAGGCGATGGCGGGCAAGGCCAATCCCGCGGTGGTCAATGATTTGATCAAAAAGGCGCTGGCGTCGTGATCCGGCGGGCGGGTGCGCTGGCGGCGACGCTGGCCTGGCTGATCGCCGCGCCCGCCATCGCGCAACAGGCGACCGCGGTCGTCGATCCGTCGCTGCCGCGGGTGGCGGTCCATACGACCGCAGGCGATTTCACCGTGGCGGTCGAGGTGGTGAAGGCCCCGATCACCGCCGCCAGCTTCCTGAAATATGTCGATGAGACGCGGCTCGACGGGGTCAAATTCTATCGCACGGTGAAGGTCGGTGACCGGTTCGGCTTCGTCCAGTTCGGGGTCGATAACGACCCGACGCGCGTCTTGCCGCCGATCGAGCACGAACCGACGACGGTGACCGGGCTGTCGCACACCGACGGCACGCTGTCGGTGACGCGGTTCGCACCGGGCACCGCGCAGGGTGACTTTACGATCAGCCTTGGCGACCAACGCTATCTCGACGCCGATCCCGCGAAGCCGGGGGACAATCAGGGCTATGCCGCCTTCGCCGAGGTCGTCGACGGGATGGATACCGTGCTGACGATCTTCGATGCGCCGGTGTCGCCGACCAAGACCCAGCGCGGATCGTTCAAGGGCGAAGTGCCCGAAGCGCCGGTGACGGTGCTGACCGCGCGGCGGGTCAAACGATAACGCCCCGCCGGATCGACCCGACGGGGCGTTGATCGCCTTCGCCACGATGCGGCAGGTTATTGCGCGTCGTCGCCCTGATTTTTGGTGACGCCGCCCGTGCCGCCAACCCCGTCGGCCATGCCGGGGGACGTCAGTCGATCGGGTTCATGACCGCCTTCGCCACGCGCGACGGCATCGCTGCGCGATTCGACCGCTTGTTCGATGTCGCTGCGGTCGTCATCTTCCCGTTCGGTGGTCGTGGCGTCGGGGTCGGTGCCGGCGTGGTTGTTGTCGGTCATGATATCGGTCCTTCAGATCTGGGCGGGTTGCTGTGTGCCGGGATCGCCTGCAGGGGTGCCGGGCGAGGGGAAATCAACGTCGGGGCCGGGCGTCGTGACCTCTGGCGAGGGCGCATCGGGCTGGACGGGATTGGTCGGCTGCTGCGGCACTTCGGTCGGGGGCTGGGTCGCCATGGGTCATTCTCCTTGTCCGCAACCCAACGCGCGGATTTTGCTGGAGTTGCCTCTTTGCTTGCTCCACAGCGCCCGGCTGGTATAGACGCGCGCCGATGGGAGCCCGACGAAACTTGGTTTCGGGAGGATTCCGACCGGCGGTGTCCTGATGCGGGCGTGGCGGAACTGGTAGACGCAGCAGGTTTAGGTCCTGCCATCGCAAGATGTGGGGGTTCGAGTCCCTTCGCCCGCACCAGTCCCGCCGCCAGTGGCGGGATGGTCGCCGACACAATTTCTCCAGACCAAAAAGGCCTGAAATGCAGACTGTCGAGACGTTGAACGAGGGCCTGAAGCGCGCCTACACGCTGACCATCACCGCCAAGGATATCGACAGCAAGGTCGATGCCGAGGTGAAGCGCGTCGCCCCCCAGATGAAGATGCCCGGCTTCCGCCCCGGCAAGGTGCCCGCCAATCTGGTGCGCAAGATGCACGGCGAGGCGCTGGCCCAGGACGCGCTGAACAGCGCGATCCAGGAAGGCATCCAGACGCTGATGGCCGATCAGCAGCTGCGCCCGGCGATGCAGCCGTCGGTCGAACTGGTCGATGGGTACGAGCCCGGCAAGGACGCCGAGATCAAGGTCGAGCTGGAAGTGCTGCCGACCGTGCCCGCGCCCGCGATCGAATCGCTCAAGCTCGAACGGCTGACCGTGCCCGTCGCGGACGAGGCGGTGACCGAACAGCTGCAGAAATTCGCGGACCAGCAGAAGAACTGGGACGACACCAAGGCCACGTACAAGGCCAAGATGGGTGATCTGGTCACCGTCGATTTCGTCGGCAAGACCGCCGATGGCGTCGCCTTCGATGGCGGCACGGGTGAGGACATGGGCGTCGAGCTGGGCTCGGGCCGTCTGATCCCCGGCTTCGAGGATCAGCTGGTCGGCGTGAAGACCGGCGAGGAGAAGGTCCTGAACGTGACCTTCCCCGCCGATTACGGTGCCGAGAATCTGGCGGGCCAGGCTGCGACGTTCGACATCACCGTGAAATCGGTGAAGACCGCGGGCAAGGCGGAGATCAACGAGGATCTGGCCAAGAACCTGGGTCTCGAAAGCCTCGAACAGCTCACCGGCCTGCTCAAGGGGCAGATCGAACAGGAGCATAACGGGCTGACGCGCACGCACATGAAGCGCAAGCTGCTCGATCAGCTGGCCGAGGGGCATGATTTCGAAGTGCCGCCGTCGATGGTCGAGGCCGAATTCGGCCAGATCTGGGCGCAGCTCGAGCATGAAGCGACGCATGAGGAAGATCCCGCCGCGGCGCTGAAGGAAATGGAAGCGGAGCGCGACGATTATCGCAAGATCGCCGAGCGCCGCGTGCGTCTTGGCCTGCTGCTGTCGGAAATCGGGCAGGCGAACGGCGTCGAGGTCAGCCAGCAGGAAATGCAGCGGCTGATCATGCAGGCCGCGCAGCAATATGGCCCCGAGGATCGTCAGCGGTTCATGCAATATGTCCAGCAGGACCCGATGGCCGCTGCCCAGCTGCGCGCGCCGCTCTATGAGGACAAGGTCGTCGATTTCCTGTTCGACAAGGCCGAAGTGACCGATCGCGAAACGACCCGCGAGGAGCTGGAAGCCGCGATCGAGAGCGAAGAGGGTTTCTCGACGGGGACGCACACCCACGATCACGAGAATCACAAGCCGAAGAAGAAGGCCGCAGCGAAGAAGCCCGCGGCCAAGAAGGCTGACGCTGCCGAAGCGGACGCCGTGGCGGCGACTGACGAGACGTCGGCGACGGGCGCGGCGCCCGCAACCGACGGGGCTGACAAGCCCGCCGCCAAGAAGGCGCCAGCCAAGAAGCCTGCCGCCAAGAAGGGTGCGCCGGTCGAGGCCGAAACCGCGGTGCTCGAATCCTCGCCCGTCGCCGCCGAACAGGCCGAGAGTGCGGGCGACGAGGCGGCGCCTGCCAAGAAGCCCGCCGCGAAGAAGCCTGCTGCCAAGAAGGCGACCAAGGGCGACGCGTAACCGCGGATCGGGCCGTGTCGGGATCGTCCCGGCACGGCCGTTGCCGATCACGACCGGAACAGGGGCAGGACCGTGACCGAACCGACGATTGCCGTCCTGCTCCCCTGCTACAACGAAGAGGCCGCGATCGCGCAGACGGTGGCCGGGTTTCGCGCCGCGCTGCCGTCGGCCACGATCTACGTCTACGACAATAATTCAGGCGACCGCACGATGGCGGTCGCCGAGGCCGCGGGCGCGGTCGTGCGGCGTGAACGCATCCAGGGCAAGGGTGCGGTCGTCCGCCGCATGTTCGCCGATATCGATGCCGACATCTATGTCATGGCCGATGGCGATGCGACCTACGACGCCGCCGCCGCGCCGCAGCTGGTCGACCGGTTGATCAACCAACAGCTCGACATGATCGTCGGCAGCCGGGTGGGCGAGGCGGTCGCCGCGTATCGGCGCGGGCACCGGTTCGGCAATGCCGTGCTGACGGGAATGCTCGCGCGCCTGTTCGGGCGGAGTTTTACCGACATCCTATCGGGTTATCGGGTATTCTCGCGACGGTTCGTCAAGAGTTTTCCGTCGCTCAGCGCCGGGTTCGAGATCGAAACCGAGATTTCGGTCCACGCGCTCGAACTCAAGATGCCCTGCGCCGAAGTCGAAACCCGTTATGCGGCGCGTCCCGAAGGATCGACGTCGAAACTGAGCACCTATGCCGACGGGTGGCGCATCCTGCGCACGATCATGACGCTGTATCGGATCGAACGGCCCTTGTGGTTCTTCGGCGTGATCGGCGGGCTGTTGGCGGTGGTCGCGGTAGGGCTCGTCGTGCCGCTGGCGATCACTTATATGCACACGCATCTCGTCCCCCGGCTGCCGACCGCGATCCTGGCGACGGGGTTGATGATCGTGGCAGCGCTGTGTTTCTTCACCGGCCTGATCCTGGATACGGTGGTGCGGGGACGACGCGAGGTGCGCAGGCTGGCGTATCTGGCGCATCGGGCACCCACCAGAGGGGGTTGAACTCGGTTTCGCGAGCGCCGATGTTGGCGGTTCCACGGGCATAAGAGAGTTTCACACCCATGCATAATCCGTTCGAGACCGGCGATTTCGCGCGCCCATTGGCCAACGCCGGTGTCGGCTTGCAGCAGACCCAGGGCGGTCTGGTGCCGATCGTCATCGAACAGTCGAACCGCGGCGAACGCTCGTTCGACATCTTCAGCCGCCTGCTGCGCGAACGCATCGTCTTCGTGACGGGCGGGGTCGAGGACGGCATGGCGAGCCTGATCACCGCGCAGCTATTGTTCCTGGAATCGGAGAATCCGAAAAAGGATATCTTCATGTACATCAACTCGCCGGGCGGCGTCGTGACCGCGGGTCTCGCGATCCACGACACGATGCAATATATCCGCCCGCGGGTCGGTACGGTCTGCCTGGGTCAGGCGGCGTCGATGGGCAGTTTCCTGCTCGCCGCGGGTGAACCGGGGATGCGTGTCGCGATGACGAACGCGCGGATCATGATCCACCAGCCATCGGGCGGCGCGCAGGGGATGGCCGCGGATATCGAGATCCAGGCGCGCGAAATCCTGCGGATGCGGCACGACCTGAACCGCCTGTACGCCCAGTATACGGGCAAGCCGATCGAGGAGATCGAGCGGGCGATGGATCGCGACAAGTTCATGTCGCCGGTCGAGGCGAAGGAATTCGGGTTGATCGACGAAGTGTTCGACAAGCGGCCTGCGCCGACCGAAGACACGGGCAAACCCGCCTGATTTTCCGTGAACCGCCGGGTGGGTGCGCCCGGCGGAACACGTTAGGGACGTTTGTCGATTGTAGTTTGCGTATGCGCCGGGTTACGATGCTCGGCCAAGAAGCGGGTTTTCCTCCCGCGCGAAGGATGGATTGAATGACGAAACTGAGCGGTGGCGATTCCAAGAGCACCCTCTATTGCTCGTTCTGCGGGAAATCGCAGCATGAGGTGCGCAAGCTGATCGCAGGCCCGACGGTGTTCATCTGCGACGAATGCGTCGAGCTGTGCAACGATATCATCCGCGAGGAAACCAAGTCCGCGCTGGTGAGCAAGAAGGACGGCGGCGTCCCCACGCCGCAGGAAATCTGCAACGTGCTGGACGATTACGTCATCGGGCAGGTCCGCGCCAAGCGGGTCCTGTCGGTCGCGGTCCACAACCACTACAAGCGGCTCAACCATGGTGCCAAGGGTGCCGATGTCGAGCTCGCCAAGTCGAACATCCTGCTGGTCGGGCCGACGGGGTGCGGCAAGACGCTGCTCGCGCAGACGCTCGCCCGCATCCTCGACGTGCCGTTCACGATGGCCGATGCGACGACGCTGACCGAGGCTGGCTATGTCGGTGAGGATGTCGAGAACATCATCCTGAAGCTGCTCCAGGCGTCCGACTATAACGTTGAACGGGCGCAGCGCGGGATCGTCTATATCGACGAGATCGACAAGATTTCGCGCAAGGCGGAGAACCCATCGATCACGCGCGACGTGTCTGGTGAGGGCGTCCAGCAGGCGCTGCTCAAGCTGATGGAGGGCACGACTGCGAGCGTGCCGCCGCAGGGCGGGCGCAAACATCCGCAACAGGAATTCCTGCAGGTCGACACGACGAACATCCTGTTCATCTGCGGCGGGGCGTTCAGTGGTCTCGAAAAGATCATCGGCGACCGGTTGCAGGGCAAGTCGATCGGCTTCGGCGCCTATGTCGCCGCGCCCGAGGAACGCCGGACTGGCGAGATGCTGCGCCAGACCGAGCCAGAGGATCTGCTGAAGTTCGGGCTGATCCCCGAATTCGTCGGTCGTCTGCCGGTGGTCGCGACGCTGGAAGACCTCGACATCGACGCCTTGGTCAAGATCCTGTCCGAGCCCAAGAACGCGCTGGTCAAGCAATATCAGAAGCTGTTCGAGATGGAGGAGGTCGAGCTCGGCTTCACCGACGACGCGCTGGTGCAGGTCGCCAAGAAGGCGATCGAACGTAAGACAGGCGCGCGGGGGCTGCGCTCGATCCTCGAGGGCATCCTGCTCGACACGATGTTCGACCTGCCCGGGATGGACGGAGTCGACGAGGTGATGATCGACAAGGACGTGATCGAAGGTCGCAAGGAACCGATCCGCGTCTATGCCGAAAAGACGAAGAAGGCCGTCGACGACGCGGCCTGAGGACGAGACACAAATTGTTACGGAAAGGGCGTCGGGCAACCGGCGCCCTTTTTGCTCCAAGCGCGTTGAAAACAGTGGCGCAGCGTCGCGCCGCGATAAGGGGAGGGTGCATTGGCCGCACCGATATCAACGCACGACACGCCGGGCACCGCGCCGCCATCATGGCGTCAGCCGCTGGGGCTGCCGCTGTGGTCGGTCGCAGCGCCGATGCTGGGCGTCGTCGCCATCCTGTTCTCGCTCGGCAAGGCGGGGCCGGTCGGGGTGGCGGTCGCCGCGCTGATCCTGATCGGATGCGTGCTGGCGGCGGTGCATCAGGCGGAGGTCGTGGCGCATCGGGTCGGCGAACCGTTCGGGACGCTGGTGCTCGCCATCGCGGTGACGGTGATCGAGGTGTCGTTGATCGTGTCGCTGATGCTGGCCGATGGCGGCGATGCGGCGACGCTGGCGCGCGACACGGTGTTCGCGGCGATCATGATCATCGTCAACGGCATCGTCGGCCTGTGCCTGTTGGCCGGCGCGGTGCGGCATCACGAACAGCGGTTCACGTTGCGCGGGGTCAGCGCCGCGCTGGGGGTGCTCGCGACGATGGCGGTGCTGACGCTGGTCCTGCCCAATTACACCTCGACGGTGGCGGGGCCGGTCTATGCGCCGTCGCAATTGATCTTCGTCGCGATCGTCGCGCTGGCGCTGTATCTGTCGTTCGTCGTCGTCCAGACCGTCCGGCATCGCGATTATTTCCTGCCCGCCGATGCCGACAATGCCGCCGCGCACGCCGCGCCGCCGACCAATCGCACGACGATCGCCGCCTTTGCGGCGCTGGTGGCCGCGCTGGTGGCGGTAGTGCTGCTCGCCAAATCGCTGTCGCCGACGCTGGAGGCCGCGGTGCTGGGCGCGGGATTGCCGCTGGCGCTGGTCGGCGTCGCGATCGCGGCGATGGTGCTCGCGCCCGAAAGCCTGGCGGCGGTGCGCGCGGCGCGGCACAACCGGTTGCAGACCAGTCTCAATCTGGCGCTGGGGTCGGCGCTCGCGACGATCGGGTTGACGATTCCTGCGGTCGCGATCGTGTCGCTGGTCTTGGGGCTGCCGCTGTCGTTGGGGATCGATGCGAAGAGCATGGTGCTGCTGGCGTTGTCGCTGTTCGCGGTGACGCTGTCGCTGGGCAACGGGCGAACGACGGTATTGCCGGGGATCGTCCATTTGTTGCTGTTCGCCACCTATCTGTTCGTCACCATCGTGCCGTAAGGAATCGCGATCGTTGCGCGAAGGAAACATCGACCGCGCCGTCCGTTCTGCCTCCAGCGTATCAGTGAGAGGAACAAGATTCATGCGACCGACGACCATGCTGGCAACGATCCTGGCGGCGACGGCGCCGATGGCGGCCACCGCGCAGACGCCAGCGACAGCGACAGCGACGCCCGCGCTCGACCGCAACACCCTGCATGTCCAGGTGATCCTCGATCACCTCGGCTTCGGCCCCGGTGTGCTCGACGGGCGGCAGGGCCAGTCGCTCGTCGCGGCGCTGAAAGGTTTTCAGGAGGCCAAGGGCCTGCCGATCACCGGCAAGGCGGATACCCGCACGCTCCAAGCGCTCTACCCCTATCGCGCGTTTCGTCCCGAAACGAGCGTGACGCTGACCCCCGAGATGCTCGCCGGGCCGTATGTGAACCCGTTCCCCAAAGACTATCAAAAACAGGCCGAGCTCAAGACCTTGGGGTATAAGAGCCCGATGGAGAAACTGGGCGAGATGTTCCACACCACGCCTGCGGTGCTGCTGGAATTGAACAGCCCGACGACGCGACTGGCGCCCGGCAGCAAGATCGTCGTCCCGAACGCGATTCCCCAGGCGAAGAATTACGATCCATCGCTCGAAGATGCGTGGAAACAGACGCTGTCGACGCTCAACGTCGATTCGACCCAGCCGAAGGCCGATCATATCGTCGTCGACAAATCCGACGGCGTGCTGCGCGTGCTCGATGCGAACGACAAGCTGATCGCGCAATTTTCGGCGACGATGGGGTCGAGCCACGATCCGCTGCCGCTGGGGACGTGGAAGATCAACGGCAATGATTACAACCCGACGTTCCGCTATAATCCCGCGCTGTTCTGGGATTCGAACAAGAGCGCCAAGGGCGCGTTGCTGCCGCCGGGGCCGAATGGCCCGGTGGGGGTCGTGTGGATGGACCTGTCGAAGGAACATTACGGCATCCACGGCACGCCCAGTCCCGAAACGATCGGGCGCGCGGAAAGCCACGGCTGTATCCGGCTGACCAATTGGGACGCGGCCCGGGTCGCGATGATGGTCCATCCTGGTATCAAGGTCGTGTTCCAGGCATAGGCGTATGAACCGGTTGGGATGGGTGATCCTGGGGCTGGTCGCGCTGGTGGTGGCCGGGTTTCTGTCGGTCACGACCTTCGGCATCGGTGACACGGTGCGCGCGCCGCACCGACCAGCGCCGCCGGTGATGCGTGCGGCCCCGACACCGCTGGGCAGGCTCCCCGTGCCGGTGGCGGGCTATCCGCGCACCGAGATCACGGACAATTGGGGCGACCCGCGGGGCGATGGCAGCCGCGCGCATCATGGGACCGACATCATGGCGCCAGCCGGTGCGGGGGTCATCGCTGTCGTCCCGGGGCGGATCGAGAAATTGTTCGCCAGCCGATTGGGCGGGACCACGCTGTATCTACGGTCGAACGACGGGCGGTGGATCTATTATTACGCGCATCTGGCGGGCTATGCAGCGGGGATCGTGGAGGGGATGCGGGTGCGCGCGGGCCAGGTGGTGGCCTTCGTCGGGGACACCGGCGATGCCGGTCCGGGCAATTACCATCTCCACTTCGGGGTGCAGCGGATGCACCCCGGCGAGCGTTGGTATCAGGGCGAGGACGTCAATCCTTACCCCATGCTTGCCGCTGGCGGGGCGGGGGGGTAAAGGCGGCTGCATTCGGGCGCGCGATGGCGTGCCCTTTCGCTCTTTCCAGCAGGTATCCCATGAAGATCAACGCGGTCGAGATTCGTCCCGGCAACATCCTTGAATATGAAGGCGGCATCTGGCGCGCGGTGAAGATCCAGCACACGCAGCCTGGCAAGGGTGGCGCGTATATGCAGGTCGAGATGAAGAATCTGATCGACGGGCGCAAGAACAACGTCCGGTTCCGTTCCGCCGAAAGCCTGGAAAAGGTGCGGCTCGACACGGTCGATTTCCAGTTCCTGTTCCGCGACGGCGACACGCTGACGTTCATGGACAAGGTCAATTACGAACAGATCACGCTCGACGCCGATATCCTCGGCGATGCCGCCGCGTTCCTGCAGGACGGGATGGACGTCGTGATGGAGTTGTATGACGAACGCCCGATCTCGGTTCAGCTGCCCAGCACGATCGAGGCGTTGATCGTCGAGGCGGATGCGGTGGTGAAGGGGCAGACCGCCTCGTCGAGCTACAAGCCCGCGGTGCTCGAAAACGGCGTCCGCGTGATGGTGCCGCCGCACATCGGCGCGGGGACGCGGATCGTCGTCGACGTGTACGAGCAGACCTACGTCAAGCGCGCGGACTGAGCCGGACCATGGTTTCCCACTCCGGCATCATGACCGTCATCGAACGCGCCGCGCGCAAGGCCGCGCCGCGGTTGCGGCGCGATTTCAACGAGGTGCAGCAGCTTCAGGTGAGCCGCAAGGGTCCCGCCGATTTCGTCAGCATGGCGGATCAGCGCGCCGAACAGACGATCTATGAAGAGCTGAGCCACGCGCGCCCCGATTGGGGTTTCCTGATGGAAGAGCGTGGCGAGGTGGCGGGCGATCCGAACAAGCCGCGCTTTATCGTCGATCCGTTGGATGGCACGTCGAACTTCCTCCACGGCATTCCGCATTTCGCGATCTCGATCGCGGTCGAGGAGCCGATGCCGAACGGGCGGCGCGAGATCACGACGGCCCTGGTCTATCAACCGCTGACCGACGAAAGCTTCTGGGCCGAAAAGGGCCGGGGGGCGTGGCACACCGATCAGCGGCTGCGCGTGTCCGCGCGGCGTGAATTGTCCGATTCGCTGATCGCGACGGGCATCCCGTTCCTGGGTCATGGCGATTTCGTCCAGTGGAGCCGGATCTTCGGCGCGGTCGCCCCACAGGTCGCG
>Ga0206130_10000253_pt1 | contig 94149 bp, 84 predicted proteins | sample Helgoland_Spring_9_FD_148637 | JGI IMG/M metagenome (GOLD analysis project Ga0206130, IMG submission 148637) | Pelagic subsurface seawater microbial communities from Kabeltonne, Helgoland, North Sea - Helgoland_Spring_Bloom_20160512_1 | ecosystem: Environmental > Aquatic > Marine > Epipelagic ... | reverse complement strand
TGTTCTTGACATATTTTTCCAACCATTGATCTTGCTCCCAAAGCAAATGGAGAATATTCTCTTTGGCACGGTATCCATGACTTTCCTTGGGCAAAAGGACCAAACGAACCTCTGCACCCAGCCCTTTTAGAGCATTAAAATATCGAATACTTTGCATTGGATAAGTACCTGAATTATTGTCTGCCTCACCGTGTGTCAACAATAAGGGTATTTTCATTTTATCCGCATGCATAAAAGGTGACATATTGTAATAAATTTCAGGTGCTTCCCAATAACTACGTTGCTCACTTTGAAAGCCAAAAGGTGTCAATGTTCGGTTATAAGCTCCACTTCTAGCGATTCCGGCAGCAAATAGGTCAGAATGGGAAAGTAAATTAGCGACCATAAAGGCACCGTAACTGTGCCCCCCGACCGCAACACGATTTCTATCGATATAGCCCAGTGAGTCAGCGGCATCTATAGCGGCTTGAGCATTACTTACCAATTGGTTGATGAATGTATCGTTGGGCTCGGTATCCCCCACTCCTAGAATAGGAAAAGAAGCCCTATCCAAAATCACATATCCTTTGGTCACCCAATAAATCGGTGAACCATAATAGGGAGATGTAAAGGTATTGGGATTACTCGTTTTTTGTGCAGCACTTGATGGGTCTTTGAATTCTCTTGGGTAGGCCCAAAGTATCATGGGCATTTTTTCTTTTTTCGCCTTATCGTAGCCCACCGGTAGATACAATGTAGCTGATAACTCTAATCCATCGGCTCTCTTGTATGAGATGACTTCTTTATGAATATCCTTGATACTGAGAAATGGATTTTCAAATTGGGTCATTTGTTTAAGATCGCCTTGGTCAAAATCTCTCATGAAATAATTAGGATAGTCGTTGGGTGATTCTAAACGCACTAAAAGCTGATTTTTCACAATATCATAATCAATGAATCGTTCAAATTTGTTATTATACTCAGATTGATACAATCGCTTTTTTGTTTTTAATTTAAGATTTATCTCATCTAAAAATGGAAATTGACCCTCGTCAGAAAAGCCATCACCTTTTAAATAAGCTCGACTCCCTTTCAGGGCTAAAACCGACTTGCCTAGCTTATTTTTTCTGGTAATAAAGCTCCCTGGATCATTATATGCATCCTGATAATTTTGGTCAAAAAGCAGATCAATCCCTCTTTCTGAGAGTGAGGGATTAAATAAATAGGTTTTTTTATTTCGTGTGTTCCACCAATAATCATGAGCTATGGCCAAATTTTTATTTCCCCATATAATGCTAGCAAATCTGTTTTGAGTCTTTAATAGGCTCCTAGGCATTTGATCGAACGGTGCTTCTAACTGAAAAACTTCATCTCGAAACTCCACCAAACTATCAGGATTACCCCCATCAAGTGCTTTCACAAAAACTAAACTGGCCGATTGATCATTTCTCCATCTAAAACTCCTCTTTCCCGAGGGTACGGCCATAAAGCCCGTGGGTAAATTTTCCATCAAAGGTGTCTCCGCTACCGTACTAACCAATTCTCCTTCTTTCGTGTAAATGATACGCACAGAGGGGAATCTACTGTTGGGAACTATATAAGAAAATGGTCTTTTAATAGCAGAAATCATGATGTATTCACCATCAGGTGAAAAACTTATGTCTTTGTACATAGCGCTTGCAAGCCATGGTACCGAAGACCCTTTCAAAGACACTTTGTGCAGCACTGAGAGCGCCAATTGTTCAAAATTATGTTCATCATTATTATTTTTCAACAAATCTTGATAGGTTCTATTTGGTGCTTCTTCGCCATCACTTACTGAAACAGTCGGTCCAGAAGGAATGGCAAACTTAGGATTGATCAATGCTGCTCTATCCTTAGGAATCATTTTGACCAATAAACGCTCACTGTCCTTAAACCAATGAATAACTTGTCCTAAATTGGCATTGGCCTTAGGTTCCGTGAGTCTTTTAGCGGCAAAGGTTGATAGATCTACATACCATACTTCTACTCCCAAAGCAGTCGTTTGGGTCATGGCTATTTTTTTTTGATCTGGTGAAAATGTTATGTTAGTCAATTTGGGTTTCTTCGGCAGGCCTACGACCTGAATCAATCTCACTGGATCAGTCCTTAAATCTTGTATTTTCAGATTATTGTAGTAGGTAATCCTACTTCCAATATTGGTCTTAGGGTCAATTCTTAACCCTGCTAATCTCAGTTCTTCACTCGATAAATCTTCGATACTTTTATAGGTGTCTCGATACAAAAAGATCATAAAATCTTTGGCATCATCCATCACAACCGAAGGTGCCAAAGAGACATCAACAAGATCATAAATTTCTTTTGATGGTACTTGATAAGTGAGGGATTCTTGTCCTAAGGTTTTCAACACTCCAATGAACATCAATCCAAATATGATTTTTTTCATAGCTAATTTTTAAAAATTATAAATTGAGAGGATTCTGAAAAGTATAAAAACCAACCCATGAACCGCTCATTTTCATCATTCAAACGAAAGTAATTTAAACATAATTCGCTATGGTTCTAGAAGATATTTAAAGTAAAATGACCCCTTGACGGTTAAATAGGCCTCTTAAGCATTTAAAAACAATTTACAGTCAAAAGATACCAAGGTGCAAACCCATGTGTGAAACATTCTAAATAATAACTGAAACAAAAGATTAAGATCGAGAAAAATCAGGATTCTGTTCATTTTACTTCAAATAAAAAATCTATTATTGCACACTTTATTCTCTGAATTTATCCAAACGGATACCCTGATTAACAATTGGGATGAATGACAGATAGATTAATGGCCAGCCCTCCCTCTGAGGTTTCTTTGTACTTGGTATGCATGTCTTTGGCGATGTCCCACATGGTCTGAATGACCGTATCAATATTTACAATGGCTGCCGAAGCATCACTCTCCAGTGCCAAATTTGCGGCCGTAATCGCCTTGATGGCACCCATGGTATTGCGTTCAATACAAGGTACTTGGACCAATCCTTTGACCGGATCACATGTCAATCCAAGATGATGCTCCATCGCGATTTCTGCTGCCATCAGACATTGTTCAGGGGTACCCCCCAGCACCTCAGCCAATCCAGCAGCTGCCATTGCCGATGATACACCCACTTCAGCTTGACAGCCTCCTACGGCTGCTGAAATAGTTGCCCCTTTTTTGAATAAACACCCTATCTCTCCTGCAGTAAAAAGAAATTTCTTAACCTCTTCTATGCCTCTATAATCACAAAAAAGTATATAATAAAGAAGGACTGAGGGAATGACACCTGCCGCACCATTGGTCGGCGAGGTCACAATTCTTCCCATCGCAGCATTTTGTTCATTTACCGCAAGGGCGAAACAACTTACCCACTTATTGATAACACTAAAATCTTTAGATCCATTTTGAATACCTGACATCCATTCATCTCTTGTCGTATGAACAAAAGAATCTGTTAGCTTATCGTATATTTTTTTGGCTCGCCTGGATACATTTAAGCCACCAGGTAAAGTGCCTTCCGCACAACAACCCTGATAAATAGCCTCTAACATAGTTTCAAAAATTAAGACAATTTGCTGATCTATCTCTTTAATGGTTTGCAAAGTCAGCTCATTTTGTAACACAATATCTGAAATCGTACACTCCTTTTTGCTCGTGTAGGCTAAAATATCTACTCCTTTATTGATAGGAAATGGGAAATCTCCTAAGGAATGTAGCGTCTCTCCGGGAGTTTCACTTTCAATAAACCCTCCGCCCACGGAGGCAAAAAGTTGTTGCTTAAGTAACTTTTCCCCAGTAAAGGCACTGAATATCAATGTATTCGGATGACGCTCATGCACATAGGAATTAAAAATAATATCTCTTGCTCCCTCAAAATGTACTTCTTTCGATTGAATGACCAAGATATTAGATTTTTGCACCTCGAGGATCATTTGATCAATTTGAGCAATATCTACGGACTTCGGTTCATACCCCATCAATCCAAGTATAATGGCCTTATCGGTCGCATGCCCCTTGCCTGTCTTAGCCAAAGAACCATATAAATCTATTTGTATCCTATCTAACGCCTCGAGGTCAAGTAGCTGGACAAAAGTTAAGGCTGCGTTCCATGGACCTAACGTGTGTGAACTCGAAGGCCCAACCCCTATTTTGAAAATATCAAAGACACTAATAGCTTGCATAGCCAAATCTAACATGAATTTGACTCTCCCTCTAAAATTTCAAATTTCAAGCAGTTTTAATTTGATGAACGGTTTAACAAAAAAAACCGAAATAGGATCTATGAATCCCTTATTGAGAGTAATTTTGATCATTATTTGATTGGAACTGATCCCAAGAAGGATACAGCAGCCTAAAAAATGCAGAAAAGATAGTCTGAGCCTTTTGAAAAAATCTAAACTTAAAAGGCAATTATCTAAACTGCAAAACCTCATTAACAGACATCTATCACACCTCTCCCGATCCATCACCTCTACCTATACCAATAGGCCCCAACGATCCTACCTCATCTAATTTTAAATTGCCCTAGATAAGCTGACAACCGCTCCACAGCTACCTTCAAGTGATCAAAAGAAACTGCAGTATAAACCATCCTAAAAAGTCCCTTTTGTAGATGCTTAAACTCTTTGCCCGGGGTCAGCAGTACACCCGTTTGTTTATAGATATTCATCCAAAGTGCTATTTCAGCCTCATCGTTATCTGCATCCAAGTAACTAGATAGGTCGATCCAGACAAATATGCCCCCTCTACTGGGAATGAAGGGGACATTTAATAATTTCAAAGCAGCTACTACCCATTGATAGCTTCGAGTAATCTGCTTTTTATTTTGCTCAATATAGTTTTTTATAAATTCATCATCACTGAGCATTTCTTTGATCATCCATTGAGACATATTTGATACCATGTGTGGCACATTGATGTTTTCGAGCCCGGATATGAAGCCCTTGTTTAATGAATACACTACCCCACAACGAAGCCCTGACATCCCAAAATCTTTGGAAAATGCATACCAGAGATGTAGGTAGTCCGAGACAAATTCTTCCATGATTTTGGCAAAAGATACATATTCATCTTGACCCTGCGTACTCCATGGATGGTCAATAGGAGTCGTATCAATCAAGGAAAGTCCATAGATTTCATTGACAATCATATGAACCTGATGCTCGATACACCAACGTGCCAGCGCACGCAATTGGTCTTCCTCATACCTACAGCCCGTTGGATTATCGGGTGAAGAAATCAATAATATTTTAAAGCACCGACCTTCGGCCTTCAATATTGCCCAAGTACGCTCCAATAAATCATTCGTTACGGGTGCCTTTGTGCCTATTTCTTGCAGGTTATCATGGGTTTGAAGATCATAGCGGCTGATCCCCGCCTTGATACCAAAATCATTAGTATACATCGGATAAGCAGGTGCTGGGATGACCACTACATCTCCTGGATTGGCCAATAAAAAAGCAGTCACCTCCACAATGGCTGTTGCCCCGGCCGATAGCCCCAAGGTGTCAGGATGAATCTTACAATCACACAAGTGTTGCTCCATAAATCGTGCAATCATCATTCTTACCTCAGGATGCCCCAAATAATGCGTATAACCCATAACCCAATCCGGCATCTCATTATTTTTGAGAAGGGTCATCAATTTCACCTTTATTATTGGTGCCATTATTTGGTTTTCGGCTACATTCAATGGGAATGAGCCTGATGGATTATCTTCAGGATCATACAGATTTTGTTTCGCCTCCATGAATAAGGCATGGTCTATCCTACTCGGTGTAGTTGCCAAATGATGCCCTCTTGTTGATAGACTGAGCAATTTTTTAATCCGCTTTTCATCCATTTTCATTACTGATTAAGCCTTAAATATTGAGGTAAGTCTTCAACAGTCGCCCCCCTCTTCACTTACCCAAAATCATATCCGCTGCCTTCTCCCCAATCATAATGGCGGCTGCGTTGGTATTTCCAGAAACAATGGTAGGCATGATGGAGGCATCTACCACTCTCAATCTCTTTAAACCATGTACCTTCAAGCTATCACTCACTACTGCCATATCATCGTGACCCATTTTACAGGTACCTACAGGATGATAGACCGTTTCTAATCCCTTTTTAATATGCTCAATTATCTCTGTATCTGATTCATCTTTGGGTACGATAATAGTTTTCCTAAAAGGGTTAAATGCGGCCGCTTTCGAAACTTCTAATGCCTTTTTAACACCTAAAATAAGCATTTTTAAATCGTCTGCAGCAGATAAGAAATTAGGTTGAATCAATGGGGCATCCATTGGATCATTTGAACTTAATCCCACATAACCCCTACTTTTCGGTTTCAATAAGGTAGGTGCAATGGTATAACCGTCGTAAGTAGGGTAAGTTTTGGTGTTGTAAAGGTCAGGAACATAATCGTCTCCTATATGTAAGGGCGTAAAATGAAATTGGAGATCGGGTTGCATTCCTGCATTCAAAGAAAAAAATGCCGTTGCTTCTAGGGCACTGCATGCCAAGGGACCTTTATGATTAATCAAGTACTTGATCAGGGCTTTCACTTGATTTAAAGGCTTAAATTGATGATTAAACCCTTCTTGCTGAAGTGCCAAGCTGGAAACATTAATAAAAAGATGATCTTGTAAGTTTTGTCCCACCCCAGGCAACTCTTTTTTCACCGAGATTTTATGGCGTTTCAGTACCTCTTGAGGGCCTATACCTGATAACATGAGTAACTGTGGTGATTGAAAAGCCCCTGCTGATAAAATGACTTCCTTTAAAGCATAGGCTTTTTGAATACTGCCTGACTTGAGATAAGCCACGCCCACTGCGCGATCGGATTCTATGATGATTTCACTGGCCCGAGCCTCGGTAATCACCGTTAAATTAGGCCGATGCATCACCGGTTTCAAAAATGCTACTGCCGTACTCTGGCGCTTTCCTTTCTTGATGGTAAACTGAAATAAACTTGCCCCCAATTGATTGGCCCCATTGTAATCCCTATTTTTGGGTATGCCTGATTGCTGGCAGGCCTCTAGAAAAGCCTGTGCATAAGGTGTTTGAAAATCCTTACCTAGGGTCACATTTAATGGCCCTTGATGGCCATGATGATGGTCGTTAAAATCTTCATTATGTTCTGATTTCTTAAAATAGGGAAGCACCTCATCAAATGACCAGCCTTTATTTCCCAGATCAGACCATTCATCATAATCAGCCTTATTTCCACGCACATAGGCCATGGCATTGGTCGAACTGGAGCCCCCCAATGTTTTGCCACGGGGTAGGTAAATATTTCGGTTGTTCACATGCTCTTGTGGAACCGTAGAAAAGCCCCAATCGACGGTAGATCGGTGCAAATTTCCATAGCCTCCGGGGATACCAATCTCTACTTTTTTATCCCGTTTGCCTGCTTCAATAAGTAATATTTGATTTGCGGGATTTTTAGACAAACGATTGGCTAAAACACAACCTGCAGAACCTGCTCCAATGATAATGTAATCGTATTTATTCATCTGAATGCTTGAATTAGCTCTCGCCACATTGCTTTATACTCATCAAGTTACATAATCTATTATTTTATTTTGACACTACTCGATAATATATACGCCCCCTACATTCTATTTTCTTTACCCCTCTTTACTTTAATCTCGGCTGTAATAAGTCACCATCGGCCCTTTATTTATTAGTACAGATACCTCTTTTTATCCTATTGAATCGTCTTACCCTTTATTGAATGCTTTCTATTAGCATCCTATGGAATATCTATCCTCAGTAAGCCTCTCTCCTTGCCTACCATTGGCCGTTTCTTATTAAATTTTGTTTGAAATTAGGACGATCTAAATCAAAGTCTTTAGAAAATGGTTTTTATTATCAACTTAAAATTTGCAGACTTTTCTTTGGCTATCAGGCAAAAATAAAAAGACTCCCACTTTTTCATATCTATTCTATTAAAAAAAATTGAACCTAGTTTTTTTTAATCTAAAACATAAATGGAATTTTGGGCTCTTGTTCTCTTAATGAACTTGTATCCAAGTTTGATAAGGTCAATATTATCTTCAGACTCAATAAAGATTATTTTAGGAAATAATGCTCTTGGGGCGTTTTGAAAAAAAGGATTTAAAGCAAGGGGTTCTGCTTCTTCAATATCAATTTTGAGCAAATCAATTTTGGTAATCTCATTTTCTTTTAATACGTCGAGTAAAGGTCTGCACTTCACCATTACATTGCCCTCGCCGAAATTTTTTACAATACTTGCGCCTCCCAAATTCTTCTTTGATAATGCTAAACTAAAAGTCATTTCTTTATCAGCAATTCCAATTTCATTCAGCTCAATCAATTGATCAAACTCATTAATTTTAATGTTAAATCTAAAACGTTCAATCATCTTCGGATTAGGCTCAAATGACAAAATCCTACCCGTTTTATTGATGTATTTCGCCGATATAAGACTGTAAATGCCCATGTTTCCTCCAATATCAATGAAAATACTATCCTCTTTTAAACACTGTGACATCAGCTGGAATTCATCATATTCGAAAAATTTCGGAAGAAACAGCAAAAACCGGTCACCTAAATTATCCATTGGAAACAATCTGAGCTTTAAGTCAAATTGAGTTTGATCAATAATTTTAACCTTATTTCGCAAGGTAATTTTTCGTAATATGAGTGCTATTTTAAAACTGATAATATTTTTAGGGAGTATTTGAGCGAGCTCGAATAACACTTTCTTAATGCCTCGTAACTTATAAAAGCCATAGGCGTTAACATCCTTTGGATCTAAAACATCTTTAACTCCTCCTTTACTCATATGTTTAATATTATATAATTTCATAAGACTCAAAATAAATCTTCATCTTCAAGAAAGAAAATTTATATAATCTAATTATTTGGACCTCATTAAGCTTTATTTTGAATTAAGGCAATAAAAAAAATCTCAGGTTACTCGCTCTAGACTAATGAGCCTTAACTCTAAGCAAATTTGTTTGAAATTAAAAATCTGCTTAACAAAAGTGATTTTTTATATTTAATACCTCATTGTATTTCGGAAGTCAAATGAGGCCTATTTATTCATTATTCGAGAGGATCAAGTATCTGATCATTTCTTCATTGATCTCTCCCAAATCTGTTTTCTACGTTTCATATACAAGCTATTATTTGGATTTCAATAAGAGTAAATCAAAGTTATTACCCGCTTTTATTTCAAGTCTGCCTCCATCAAACACCTTTTATCACGTAAATAGCGTAGTGAGATGATTCTACTCATATTGATCAATTGCGTTTAATGACTGGTATCAGATTATACCTCGCAACCATTGAATATTAGTTCGTGGGTATTGTTAAGTTATATCGGCCTTAAGACCTATTTTTCTGTTCATAAAGGGCATTTTGTTGATCCTTATAATACTGCTCAATATGCGTCAATCAGCAGCACCAAAACTCAACTTCTTCTTTCGTGTTTTACCCAATCCACTTCCATCACCCAAATACCTGTCATAGGCTGGTCGGTAATTTTTGCAAAGTTTAATATGGCGAACATGGCTTCTGGATATTTATCTCCTTCTCCAATATTACGATAAACTTCAATGCCATCAAGCCGATAAACCAAGTCACTCCCTTGCCATTCAACGGAGTATTCATGAAATTCGTTTAGCGTTGCCTCCACTCCTTTACGATGACTCCACCAATCCCCTTGGTCGCACTCCCCTAAACTTTTAATGGCTCCAGTGGTAAATTCGTTCTTTTGATGATCTCCATGATGTTCAAAAATATCAATTTCTCCAGATCCCGTTAATGGCCAACAAATAATCTCATCTGACTGCTGAATAGGTGATTCATTATTTTGTGCTCCGAGTATCCACCAAGCGGGAAACATGCTGGGCTCACCATTACTCGCCAATTTTAATCTGGCTGTCCATTTGCCTTTTACAAATTCTTTTAGATTTTTTGATGCTATTCGCCCAGCCACATACTCGGTATTGGGATGTTGGTTACCGTGTTTGTCTATATTATCGCAAGGACGTTTCTCTCCGAGGTTAATCACTTTAATTTTTAAGGTTCCATTACTTACTTCTCTGGTATCAAATTCATTATTGGGTACATAACAATGCGTTTCATTATTTACCCAAATGCGTTGATCCTGCCAGTTATCAGGGTTAAAACGTTCAAAATCATCCAAAAAATCTATTTTCCATTCCCCCGCCGTTTTTTGATTTTTTTCAGACAACTGGGTACAGCTCCCTAGCAGGAGCAGCCATAATGCAGTGATAAGTTTAGGGCTGTATTTCATCTTATTCATATATTTAATTGTCTAATTTATGTCAAACGATTTTTTTATAGAAAAGTGTGCATTTATGGTTTTTAGATCAACATTCAGACAATAATAATCTTTTTTGAGATTCGCAAGCATTAATATGACTACACAAATACTCATTTTTATATCTACTTGCTTTCACAATAACTCACAACTACTTTTAATATGGGATCTCATTTAATTTTTAATCTAAATAGCAGTCATTAGATAAGCATCAATATGATCCTTAAAACACTTAATTTGAGCTAAAGCATAAATCTGTTTTTAGGATCTATGAATTTCAACTTTAATGTATTAACTCCCAAAAATAAATATCCCCTCCCAAATAAGGTATCTTAAGAACAGCCTCATTTAAATACACCTCAGTCATCCCTAAATAACTCTAGTGAGCCGCCGCTTTCCTATCATTTGGTCACTATGCTTCGATTCAATATCAAAGGATAATCCGAGGTTTCTCTCGTTATTCCTCAAAGGTGTCATTACTTCGTGTATCTTACAAATTATTAATTATCTGTTGATATTAATCTTACACTGCACGATTTTACAGTGAACTAAAGGTCTCTTTTCATTTAGCCTTCCTGATTATTGATACACTAGAGGTCAATTTAATGCCTGATCCCTAGCCAGCCATCTATTTATAAAAAACTGATCACAGAGCCACGCTCATTTCATTAGCGATGTTTGGCTTCAACTAAAAAGGAAATCATATGGATTTATCAAAGATAGGTATTATTGGAACTTCCAAAAAAGAAGATGAAAGACGCGTACCTATTCACCCTGAGCATTTACTTAGACTTCCTGAGCATATCCGCAAAAAGCTCATTTTTGAAAAAGGATATGGCAAACCCTTTCATATTGAAGATGATGAAATCGCAAAGCAAACGGGAGGAATGGCTACAAGGTCAGAGATATTATCAGATATAGGAACGGCGATCATAGCCAAACCTATATTATCAGATTTCAATGAATTGAAAGAAGGGGGAATACTCTGGGGTTATCACCATTGCGCCCAGCAAATGCACGTCACACAAGCTGCCATTGATCGAAAGCTCACCCTCATTGCATTTGAGGATATGTTTGTTTGGAGTCCCAATGAACAGATTGGAAGGCATACCTTTTATAAAAACAATGAAATGGCTGGTTATTGTGCGGTCATTCATGCCTTACAACTGAAGGGGATAGATGGACATTATGGCAATCAGAGAAAAGTAATCATATTTAGTTTTGGTGCCGTCAGTAGAGGTGCGATTTATGCATTAAAAGCCCATGGCTTTAGAGATATTACCATATGTATCCAGCGACCTGATCATGAAGTCCGAGAAGAGGTCTTAGATGTAAACTATGTCCGTATCAAGAATGGAGGTCTTAATGAACCTAGGTTAAAAATTGTAGAACATGATGGAACCGAACGACCCTTATTGGATTTAATCAGCGAATCGGAAATCATCATTAACGGTACCTATCAAGATACCAATGATCCTGTCAATTTTGTCATTGAGGAGGAGAAATCTAGTCTGAGGGCAGGCACATTGATCATCGATGTGAGTTGCGATGAAGGCATGGGATTTTATTTTGCCCAACCCACTACTTTTAAAGAACCCATACTGGAAATTGGTAATATTGATTATTATGCCGTTGACCATACACCCAGTTATTTTTGGGAAAGTGCTTCTAGATCTATTTCTGCGGCATTGATTGTGCATTTACCTTCTGTCTTGGCCGGTAGGTCAAGTTGGACTCAAAATATGACCATCAAAAATGCCATTAATGTAGACCAAGGCAATGTGGTCAAAGAAGCGATTCTTAAATTTCAATGCCGCGAAAGAGACTATCCTCATAGAGTGAGTCCACTCATAAATTGACGACTTTTATCAATGGTCACCTGCCCATCCTATATCTTTTAATAAATTGAACTCACACCTTGTCATCAATCCATAAGCACAGGCTCAGAACTCTCAGAGGTCTCATTTTGAGCCTCTTTTATTGAATCTAAAAATGGCCAGAAGTAAAATAAAGAAGGATTTCATATTACTGATAGATATCCGTATTATTCAAGTACTATTTTATCTATCAAGAGCTTAAATTTTTCGCTTTTTTTGTTCCCTATAAAAAAGGTAAGCTCTTCAATAGAATCATTAGAAAAATTAGGTTGATTCAATCTTCTCCCACGAAAAGAGGGATACATATCTTCTAAAGGAATGACGATTTCTTGCCATTCACCTGAGGTCAGAAATGGGGCTATGTAGGAATAATAATCACGTGCATTGGACTTTACCCTAAATTGATATTTTTTTCCATCCCCACATAAGGTAATTTTAACATGAGTGTATTCTTTTAGCGTTCTTTTTAAAAACCTATATCGCAAAGATGAAAATCCACCATTATTTTCCAAAGATATATTACCTTCAAAAGTACCTAAGCCTTCTTCATTCAATTTAAAAGTACTTGACGATCGCCCACCCATGACTACATCGTTCACAATAATCCAATCTTGAAGATCTGACTTCTTATTAAAATCGAAAATTACTTGCGCTTGCATTGAGGTAAATAAAATGGTGAAAAAAAGGAATAAATTCATACTAATTTAAAATAACTTGAACAAAGGATAATAGTAAAATGGCCAATATTCCTTGAATCAGAGTCGCCATAGTATGCATCTTTATGGTAGTTTTGGTGTTCATTCCTGAAAATTGAGAAACTACCCAAAAATAACTATCATTGATATGAGAAACGGTCATGGCACCTGCTCCAATGGCCAATACCGTGAGCGCCCGAGATAGTTCACTGTCTATTCCCAATACACCCATCAAAGGTGATATTATCGTTGCCGCTGTAATGATTGCCACCGTGGATGATCCTTGCGCTGTCTTTAATAAGGCGGCCAATATAAACGGTAAAAAAATTCCTACTTCTAAGTCTGTAAATTGAGCTTCAATAAGTTCCCCTAAGTTGCCCGATCGAAGGATGCTACCGAAAGCGCCCCCTGCTCCGGTTATGAGTATAATGACTCCAGCTTCTTGTAACGCATGTGATACCCAAGACCAACGCTCTTTTACAGGTGTTTTTTTATCAACCAGCAGCAAAGCCAGCAACATTCCTATAAATAATGCGGGTAAGGGATGTCCGACAAATGAAAGGGTATCCGCGATCATTCCATCTCCAAAAGGATGGGATGGATATTTAGCCATTGATCTTAACCCAATGAAAATGATAGGTATGATTATGGGTAGAAAAACCACTAAAATCTTTGCCTTATTTTCAACTATTTGCTCCAGCTCATTCCCTATTTTAGGAGTAGTTTGGGTAAGTTTAGATCCGAATTTTACAGCCCAAAGATAACCAGCAAAGGCGGTGGGTAGGGCGATGAATAAGCCCATGATTATGACTAAGCCCAAGTCCGCCTCTAAGGCGGCGGCGGCGGCCAGTGGACCCGGCGTTGGAGGCACAAAAACATGAGAAACATAGAGCCCTGTTGAAAGTGCTACCGCGAAAACAGCCACTGAAATTCCTGTTTTTTTACTTAACGCTTTGTTTAAGGATGAAAGAATGATAAATGCAGAATCGCAGAATACTGGAATTGAAACCAATATACCTGTTAAGTTGATGGCCAAAGGAGATTTTTTATCCCCTATTACTGACAAAAGATATTTTGCTATGGTTGCGGTACCTCCCGATTTTTCTAAAAATGTGCCAATAATTGCTCCAAATCCTATGATAATGCCTATGCTCGATAAGGTCTTTCCAAAACCTTCACTTATTTTATCTAGAATCACCACCCCTTCTAAGCCCATTAAAAACCCCACCGTTATAGCCGCTAGAATTAAAGTAATAAAAGGGTGAATTTTAAATTTAGCAATGGCTATCACTATGAAAATAAGTGCTCCTAAAATAATAATGAGTAAATTCATAATTCAATATAAAAAAAATACCATTTATTCCTTTTGGGTGATACCCCCTTTGGACATCTTTCAGACAGGGCACAGCCAAATCTTTTATTGTGCATAACCTCTAATATAAGGGGTGTGGGGCAGTATAAAGCTATTAACAGTCAAGTTAGTATTGAGCCAAAACATAGTATCTTATTTCTAATTAGCATCATGATATACAAACAACAACGCTGCGTCTAACTAAGTTATTCGATTTGGTTTAGACTTTGTTATGGAGTCCATAAATAAATGGCTTATTGATTGAGCCTGCTCCTTTATTCCAAACATAGCTCTTTTCATAATCCCTTTAATCTGTATTTTAACCAAAAGCCATGTAAATAGATTGTAGGTCTAGTTTTTAGGATAGTATGTGTACGTATAAGTGATATGAATCTTATTTTCTTTCAATGGTTTAACATTCCATTCGCCAATAGCCTTTTGAATAAAAAAAAGAGAGTTAAATTCAAAATCATAAATTGTCCATTTCCAATATATATTTTCTATCCTTTAAAGGATAACATCTTTAAACATCCTTCCTTTCTTAACCAAAAAGTTTCCATTATTGATTGGATATCTTATCCCATTAATTTCACCCCAGTTTTTGTAATCTTCAAATCCAGTTACTGGAGGTTGAAATAAATAACCTTTCATGAATTTTGTAGCATCTCCAAGAATTGGAGCTTTGAACGCTATTTCTAATGAACACTCTAATACATCTGTTATTTTGGAGGTGAAATTCATTAATTATTCAAAAGGTTTAATATATGAGGCGAAGTGACCGAAAGGAACTATGATTTCATATACATTATTAGCACCTTTTTTATTCACATTCAGTCTAAATGAAATCTTCTTTTTCCTCATGATTTTCAAGACATTTCTTTTCAATTAAAATCATTTTGTTCTCGACTACTTTATATGTTGCATTCAAATATCCTCTCCCGGCATAACACTGATTATGTTCGTAAATGAGTTCAGAGTCCTTGTCAAATTCTAAAGAGGTTCCACTAAAATTACTTTTTAGATATTTGTCAGAATTAGGATTTCTAAGAATGTAAATACTTGAAGTGTTAGCGCCTGCATAACTTATTTCAAAGACTGAAAAATCCTCAATTCCATCAAAGTTATCATCTCCAACGCTTATGTTATCTCTACAAATAGTTGACAATCTAATTTGGTCGACTGAATTAACTTATCCGTTTTTTTTCTGAAATACTTTCACATCGGATATTCTTGCATAAAAGTCGCCTTTTTATTTAGTTATAATGGTTTAAAAATAATGTTCCTTCGTAGATTTTGACTGCAGTAACTCCTTATTTGTCCACTCCAAATTGTCTCCAAAATCAAAATCTTTTTTCAATGTAATCTGATAAGTTTTTAAGTCATCAAATTTTATTCATTCCCCTTTAATTTTTTTATTACTTTATTCAAACTTTTCAAAAATTATTGTCGTAGAATTATTTTCATCTTTTTCAAAAAGTTTCAATTCTTCTTTTTTAAGATTTCCATTTATTGTGATTGGACTATCATAATTGTCATAAGAATAGTAGGCTAATGAAATTCCGTTACTATAAAGATACATAACTAATGTAATCAGAAATTTTCCTAAATAACCAGAACATTTAAATTGGCTTCTTCCAGCTATTGAAAACAATAGAACTAATTTTAATAGGATCAATCTCAATTATTGTCAAATTGGATACACTTTATTTATATTCCTTGTGTTTTGGCTCGTATAAATGAAACTGTGAATGCAAGAGACGTCCTTTCCTACATTTGATATCATAATTTTGTATAAATCATTGCATAGAACTAATTTTCATCCGATAATGCCGCAGAATATTCAAAGTAAGTTGAGGGAATATACGATACATCAATTGGACCCCTTTTGCAGAAAAAGAACAATACATTCTAAACTTACGTTTTTGCAACTGCTCGATGATTTTTTCTGAAGTTCTTTCTCGGCTAAGGGCTTTTATACCCCTTCGTTTTTGTAGCAGTACTTCTTCCCCCTTTGCGTTGATCATGGTTTTCTGCTCTTCGTTTTCGGTGAAGCCCGGGTAATTTATACCTACAAACACTCCGTCATCAGTCAATTCACTTCGGAGGCTTTCGGCCAAACTGACTATAGCCCGCTTGGTGGCTGCATAAGCCGAATAGTTGGGCAGTCCTACTATTCCTGCCACAGATGCGATAAATAGTATAGAACCTTTTCGTTCACGAATCTCGTCAATGCAAGCTAAAGTTGGATATATACTACCCAGTAAGTTAATATTAACTACCTTTTCGAAGGCATTAGGCACAATATCCTTCATCAATCCACTGGAGGCTACACCTGCATTATTGATAAGAATATCAATTCGCCCAAAGCTTCCTATCGTAAACTTGCGTAACTCTAAACAGAATTCGTAATTGCTCACATCTCCCGCTATACCAATTACGTGTGGCGTAATTTCTTTAAGGTAACAAAGTGTGGCTTCTACTTTTTGCGGGGACCGCGAATTAATAACAAGACGAGCGCCCATGCGTACCAGCAGTTCTGCTGTTTTCAGACCTATTCCTTGGGTTGAGCCTGTGATGATAATCACTTTGTTAATGAACATATAATTTTGATTAGATGGTGTATCTGTTTTGTTGAAACCACTCAAAACACTCCTTCACGGCAATACGCATATCCGTGCAGGGCATATCGAGTTTTTGGCGTGTTTTTTCTCCCGAATAGCAATGATCTTCACAGGAAAGCAATGCTAATTCTTTCGTGACAGATGGTACTCTGCCACTAGTTTTAGCATACCATGAATTATAAATACCATAAAATTTAACCATTTGCGTAGGCAGTGAAAATATTGGAGCTTTAACACCAATAGTTTCGGTAATAAGATCAAAGACCTCTTTATAGCTCAGGCTGTGGTTGCCTAATATGTAACATTCGCCTACTTCTCCTAATGTTAAAGAATTAGCTATTGCAACTACAGCGTCTTTAACTGCTATGTAAGTTTTTGAACCTTTTGTATAAATGGGTATTTTTTTATGATACAATGCTAAAATGAGCGCACCTGAGCTGGGCTTGGTGTCGTAAGGGCCTATCATAAAAGTAGGGTTAACAATTACAGCATTTAGCCCCTTTTCGGTTACGGCATTAACTACTAAGTTTTGAGCTTCATATTTAGAATCAAAATAATCAAGGCCATATTTGTAGCCAATGTAGCTGCCGTTTTCATCACCAGGCTTTTGCTTGCTACCGGGTGCAAATGAATTGGCCGTTCCGATGTGTATCAACCTTTTAACCTCATACTTCAGACAGGCCGCTATCACATTGCGTGTACCGGTAACGTTGACCTCATGAATGATTGAATCACGAGTTGGAAAGACTTGTGTAGCGGCAGCTGCATGTATTACCATATCATGGCCTGATATAGCATTAGCTACAGCCGACCTGTCAAGAATATTGCCAAAATACCTTTGGAGAGGTAAGCCATTAAGTCCCAAAGTAGGGCGTTGCTCGTTGAGTAGCATTACACTTACTTTATAGTTTCTGCTTAATAATTCACGGACGAGGTTGTTGCCTAACAAGCCATCCGCGCCAGTGAGTAATACCTTCATATAGTTAAGTTCCTTTTGTATTTTTATTACAAACGTTTATATCGTTATGTGCGAAGATAGAAAAAATTTAAATCGTCAGAGGGATTTTGTATGTTTTTCAAATGGGCCAAAGTTACGTGCGTATAAATTTGAGTGGTCTTGATATCACTATTTCCTAAAATGGATTGTATATATCTAATATCTGTTCCATTTTCAAGTAGGTGTGTGGCAAAGCTATGTCTCAGTGTGTATGGTATGATGGGCGTATATATTTTAGCTTTAAGTGCAGTCCGCTTGATGATTTTCTGAATACTTGACGCCGAATATGAACCGCCCTTTCGCCCCGTAATCAGTTCATTGACTGGAAGATATTTTTCATAATATTTTTTGAGTAATGCTAATATTTGGTTTGTTAATTGAACTTGTCTGTCTTTATTTCCTTTGGCTTTTCTGATATTGATCACCATTCTTTGACTATCAATGTCCTTGATTTTTAAATGGATGATTTCAGAAACCCTTAACCCACATGAGTAGATCACCGCCAATGTAATAAGATGTTTTAAATTGTGAGTAGCCTGAAACAATGATTGTATTTCATGTTTACTCAGGACTACCGATATTTTTTTATCTTGAATAGGTCTTTCAATGTAGTAATATTCTTTTTTTCTGCCCAAGCATTTTTCAAAATAGAATTTAATAGCATTAATGTGTTGATTTTGCGTGCTTTTGGAATAATCTTCTTGGATTAAATGAACCAAATAAGTCAATATATCATCTTTGGTAAGCTGATCTATTTCAAACCCCCTAAAGTAATTTTTTAAATAATGAAAACAAGCTAAATAAGTACGGATGGTATTACAGCTATAGCCCCGTACAATAAGTGTCTGTTAATTTCTTTTACGTTCATCATCGCTACATATCTTACATACTAAATTCAATAAATACTTAAATGACTCATTTAAGTATTTTAAATAGATATAAAAAGCCACCCACCGAATTGGCAGATGGCTTAAGGATTAAAGGAGAGGTTGATCAATCTTTCTGACCGAGCATCAATAACTCATTCAAACTGATCTCACTGATATAGCGCTTCTCCCCTGTGGGTGTCTCATAAGATCGATTGGCCAGCTTGCCTTGTACGGCCAACTCACTTCCCTTTTTGAGGTAATTTTCTATGATCTCGATCTTCTTGCCCCAGGCCACGACATTGTGCCATTGGGTTTCCTCCACCTTCTCGCCTTTATTATTGTAATAATTCTCGTTGGTGGCGAGCGAAAAGCTGGCTTTTTTGGTCCCGCTATCAAAAGTCTTGATTTCAGGCTCATTTCCTAATCTTACGATGAGTTGTACACTATTTCTTAAAGTAATCATGCTGATAAAATTTAAATGAAAAATGATTTATTTTGTTTGTCAACTGTGATTTTCAATTGACGAATATAAATTTGATAGGTAGCGCTAATTGGACTCGGTAATTACCCATTTGTAGTCATTTATAATTCGTTTGTAAACGTTTATACTTGTTTTTAAATCTGGAAATCAATACTTTAGATCTTAATAATTGAAGAGATGGAAGCACAAAAAAAATGCCTAGAATGTGAGAGACCTGTTTTTGGTCGGGCAGATAAAAAGTTTTGCTCAGATGGTTGTCGCAATGCATACAACAATAAAAATAAAGCTGCGGCCACCAATTACATTCGAAATGTTAATAATTTATTGGCTAAAAACAGGCGTATTTTGCTGGCCTTCAATCCAAGTGGTAAAGCCAAAAAACATCGAGATCAGTTATTAAAAAAAGGGTTTGATTTCGAGTATTTTACCCATATCTACACCACTAAAAACGGAGACCAATACAGGTTTTGCTACGAACAGGGCTACAAAGATATTGGCAATGATTTTTATTTAATCGTCACACGGGATGCGTCTTAACTATCTTTGATCATCCTATTCGCAAAAAATACGCGTCCATAAGTATGAAAGATATTCACGGAAAAGCCATTCTCGCCTATTATCTCGGTGACCGAACGACACGATTAAAGCTCCATAATTCTTATGGTCCTATCGACATTATGCCCATAGATGTTTTTTTTAAGGAAGCCGAAGACTTCAGTGATCTCGAAAATATGGCCCTGAGCCATTGCCGAGGTACCGTACTAGACATAGGTGCCGCTGCGGGTACCCATGCCCTCTTTTTACAAAGTTTTGGTGCCAATGTCACCGCCCTAGATAGCTCTTCGGGTTGCGTGGAGACCATGAAGCGCTCAGGAGTACAAAACGTGGTCCAGCAGGACTATCGTCAACATCAAGCCACCTATGACACCCTACTGCTCCTGATGAACGGCATTGGTATTGCCGGTACCCTGGATCAGCTTCCTGACTTTTTTAATAAATGTAAATCACTACTCAACCCGGGAGGTCAGCTCCTACTCGACTCCTCGGACATTGCCTACCTCTATGCCGATGGACTTGCGAAGCCTGAGCATTATTATGGAGAAATTCGATACCGCTATGAATACGACAAGGAGCAAGGCGATTGGTTTGATTGGCTCTACTTAGATGCCACTCATTTAAATAAAGCGGCCCAAGCAGCTGGATTTGAACTAGAGATATTACATACCGATGCGCATGATCAGTACCTGGCCAAACTCCAATTGATCTAAGGATATTCAGCCCTCCTAGCCTAGCGTTAAAGGATTTCAGAGCTACTTATTTTCCTAATATTGATGAAATCCTTGAGAGACAAAAGTAAGTACGGAAGGCAAGGCTTCGCGCCAATAAGTCCAGTTATGTGCCCCATCTCGCACCCTATATTCATGGGGTATGCCGCGGTTTTTCATCGCGATATGTACCCGTGAACTCCCCTCAAATAAATAATCATCATCTCCACAATCTATGTACCACCTCACTGATTGAATATCGGCCTTGGGTAAAGTATTCATGAGGTGTACCACACCGTATTTGTTATAGAAATCTTCGTAGTACTTTTCACTGACTTCACTCAGGCCATTCCACTCATAATGCTTATGTGCTTCTTCAATCGTCAAAGGACCACAATAGGCACTGAGTGGACAGGCAGATTGAAACAAATCAGGGCGATGCAGTGCATAATAAAAACTACCTCCACCACCCATCGATAAGCCCGCAATGGCACGATAACGCTTGTGTTTTTTGATGCGATACGTGGCTTCCACGTAGGGCATAAATTCTTCGAAAAAAAATTGCTCATAACTCCACTCGCCATTGGGCCGATCTACATAGCCAATCACTTCCGTGTCTGCGTCTGGCATGACAATAATCATAGGCGTAGCAGTTCCTGCACGAATGGCTGCATCTGTAATCTGTAATACCTCACCAAATTGGACCCATCCCGTCTGATTATCTGACATACCGTGGAGGAGGTACAAGACGGGATAATCTCGCTGAGAAGTCTCATAGTCCGGCGGTAGATATACAGCATACTTTCGCTCCATTTTAAGTATTTCACTCGGCAGTGTCAATTGATCAAATACCTTTCCTGATTGTGCGCTCAGCAACATGGGCATAAAAAAAATGGCCCATATCATATTTATCTTCATTTCGCTATTCTTTTTTATTCTAATTATTAAATATAGGCACTTTTGGTAAAGCATAAGGGGTATAGGGTGCCCCCACCAACGCCAACTGCTCATGTAATGCCTTTAAATCATTATTAACGAGCATTTCTATTTCAGCCAATAATGGTTTAAATGAAGCCAGCACAATGGCATACCCATCACGACTCGTTTGTGTCGGTTCTGAAGTGGATGAAAACATCATATAAACCAATCTACCCATCCTACTTCCCAAGCTCGGCGGTTGATCTAAATCTAAGGTTCGCGCTACGGCATCTCGCCCCAATACCGTATTTAATTCCACTACTTTTTGGGCGGTTTGATCGGCTAACTGATAGGAAATATGATCTGATGGAATCTCTGCCTTTAGCAAAGCAGCGTCAATATACTTTAATTGATTTTTTACTTCCTGCAACGTTTGACTGGCAGCGCTTACAGCACCTGATAGCTTGAGTAACTTGCGATTGAAGCCATCCAAGATCATTCGATCTGTAACGGGGAGGGATCTATTATCTAGCGCTTTGATTGTAAAATCTATCGGATCTCCCATGGCGATCACTTCACCCCTGACTATTTTTGACATACTTACCTGATAGGCTCCAGGAGCCACTAAAATACCTTTATCACTGTCTGACCAAGGGTTATAAAAAGCACTGGTCTTCAAATTAATGGGATCTGTATCCGCATAACGCATGTCCCAGTACATCCGATGGATGCCTTTCTTAGGTGCCGTCATTATTTTTCTAACTACATTTCCTAGGGCATTGGTCACCGTAAAAACAATTTGAGGTGCCTTTTCGGTGCGTTCGGATTTCAGTGCTTCATAACTCGGGTAAACTGCATTCAGACCTTCTTTTTGTTGTTTCTTTTCTCGTTCACGTCGCTGCTCTTGTATCGATTGAATCTCGTCTTTCAGATAGTAAGTAAACATCGCCACAGAAGGTAGGTTTTCCCCTCGGTAATAACTGTCCCCTTGAAATGATTGTCCGGGCAAACCCATGGGATAACTGGGCTCATAAAGCAAAGGGTCTCTCACAGAAAATAAAACCCCGGGCGCGCTTAATGTTTCTTCATTGCTGTTTCGTAGGGCAGAATAATCATCTAGTACATAAAAACCCCGACCAAAGGTGCCTAAAACTAAGTCGTTTTCACGTTTTTGAATCGCAATATCACGAACGGCAATGGTCGGTAGTCCTGATTTCATTTGAATCCAAGAAACCCCTCCGTTATTGCTGACAAACAAACCAAATTCGGTACCCACAAAGAGCAAATTGGGATCTATATGATCTTGCGCTATGGCGTAGGTCGACCCTCTTATAGGTAGGTTTGCTGTGATAGATGTCCACGTCTTTCCTTTGTCCATGCTTTTATATACATAAGGCAAAAAATCTCCCTTTTTATGATTGTTGAAACAGGCAAATACCACATTTTCATCATGTGGAGAGGCCAATAACATATTTACATAAGTTTGCTTAGGCACACCTGGAATCGTAGATATTTTGGTCCATGAAGCACCCATGTTCTCGGTGATTTGAACTAAGCCATCATCGGTACCCACAAAAAGTAGGTCTTCATTGAGTGGCGATTCATCCATAGCTACAATGGTTCCGTATTGAGAAGTTGACTGATTCTTTGCGATGGCATCAATGCCCCACACTCTCCCCATGATTTCAAGCTTATTTCTATCAATGTTAGCAGTCAAGTCTTCACTAATCACCTTCCAGCTGTTCCCCTGATCGTCAGTACGAAAAACTTTATTGGCCGCAAAATACAAGCGCTTATTGTCATGGTTGCTAATGACCAAGGGCGCATCCCAATTCCATCGATAGGCATTTTCATCTTTTCGAGGTTGCGGTTGGATTCCCAGCTCTTCGCCATTCAAACGATCATATCTCACTAAAACACCGTGTTGGGATTGAGCATAAATAATATTGGCATTGTCTTGATCTACTTGGGTTTCAAATCCATCTCCCCCATGGGTATTGATCCATTCTTCATTGGAAATCCCATTATCACTTAATGACCTCGACGGGCCACCCAAACTGGCATTATCTTGAGTACCTCCGTATACATGATAGAAAGGGTAAGCATTGTCCAACGCTACTTTATAAAATTGGGTAACCGGTAAGTTTGGTTTATAATGCCACGTTTCCGCCCGATCCCAAGATTCATAAATACCCCCATCGCAACCTACCAAAAAATGCTCGGAATCGGTAGGATCAATCCACATGCAATGGTTATCTACATGTTTGGTGGTTTCCCCCAACACCTTAAAGGTTTTACCTCCATCTCGTGAAACTTGTATCCACGTGTTCATGGCATAAACCGTTTGTGCATCTTGTGGGTCTACCACGATCTCTTGATAATAATTACCACTGGTGCTATAATTCCCTTGTTTTTTCCAACTGGCTCCGCGATTGGTACTCATGAAAAAACCACCTTTACCTTCTGAAGCTTCAACGATGGCATAAATTACTTCAGGATCAGAAGGTGCCATGGCCATCCCAATTCTTCCCATATCTACTTCAGGTAAACCTTTGTTGATGTCTACCCACGTAGTCCCACCATCTACTGACTTATGTAATCCCGAACTCGGACCTCCGCCCAAATAAGTGAATACATGTCGCCTGCGTTGATACGCTGCTGCATAAATGACTTGACTATCACGAGGATCCATGATCAAATCATTGATCCCCGTATCCGCATCAATGCCCAGCATTAAACGCCATGTTTCACCCCCATTGACCGATTTATAAACCCCTCGTTCTCCTCCCGAACTCCATAAAGGACCAATGGCCGCTACGTATATAATATTAGAATTATTTGGATCTACCAAAATCTTCCCAATGTGTTCAGAGCTTTTGAGTCCCATATTTTTCCACGTCTCACCCCCATCTATGGATTTATATACGCCATCACCATAGGATACACTTCTTTGATTATTGTTCTCACCTGTTCCAACCCAAATCACATTAGCATTGTTTGGATCCATGGTGATACAACCAATCGAATAACTGCCCGCCTCATCAAAAACAGGAATATATGTGGTCCCTGCATTGACCGTTTTCCACACGCCCCCTGAGGCTGCCGCCACATAATATTCTTTAAAATTATTTGGATTGATTGCAAAATCAGATACGCGACCTGAGGTCTGCGCGGGTCCAATCGACCTAAATTTCAATCCTGTCAAAGTCGTTTCTTCGAAAACGCTTTTAGAGAGCTTTTCTAATGCACTTTTGTTTGATCGCTGGGCTAATATCTCAGAGTAGGAAATAAAAATAAAGAGGGTTAAATAGATAGCTGTTCTCATATCTGCGGCTTATTTTGTTGTATTTGAGACTAAGATACATCTCAATTCAAAAATTGACGGCTGCAGCACTCATTTTTACATCATCGGTCAAGAGTACATCGTTCTATGAGCCCATAAATGAAAATTATGATTCAATTCAAAAAAAAGCAGTCGAAGGTTTGCTGGCTTATACCCTTTTAATTATTTCGTCTCAGTGAAATCAATGAATTATACTATGAAAATAATAGGCTGAAAAATTCCTCATATGGCTGAAGTAAACTTTTTCGAAATCACTCACTTCTGTACTTATACCCAAGATGCTTAATGGTGACCTTATGTATCCCCTTAATCAACCTCACCTCTTTCAATTAGTCGGTTAATTGTATGCCCCTTTTTGATGCTTAATAAATGATTAAACTATGTTGATATTTCAGGAAATAGTTAACATTGAAAATAAATGTATCCTTGAGAATAAAACAAATTTTTTTTTTGTTTATTCTTTTATACTTTAACTTAGCTTATAATTAAACAAACACTCCTAAAGTTTAGACAAAAGTTGTTGCACACCCATCAAATCAGATTAAAAAGTCTCCTCAAAGAAAAAGGTTTCGAAGAGTCCTTAATTGAAGAAATTCTTACCTGTGGGCGATTAAAAAAAGCTGAAAAAGGAAGCTATTTGCTTAGTTCAGGTATGAAAGTAGCTTATTTACCCTTCATTCTCTCTGGAAGACTCAGGGCGTATCGGAGTGACGATGAAGGCCATGAAATTACTCTTTTTTATTCAGGAAGTGGAGAAACTTGTTCCTTTGCTATGAATTCCATTATCAATCAGACACCATCAGGCATTGGCTCTATTGTTGAACAATCTGCAGAAATTTGGATGGTGCCTGGTACTAAAGTCGATGCCTGGATTGTCAAATACCCCAATTTCAGGAAATTTACTTTCCAAAGTACGAATGATAAAATTGATGATCTCTTATCCACATTTGATAGCATCTCATTTATGAAGATGGGTGATCGGTTGTACAAATATTTACTCGATCTAAAGCATGCGTCGGGTTCTTCTACCATCACTAAAAGTCATCAACAAATAGCCATTGAGTTAAATACCTCTCGTGTGGTCATTTCAAGACTCATGAAACATCTATCAGCTACTCGCCAAATACATCAACAACGGAATCGAGTAGAATTACTATAACTCTTGTCACTTGGCCTTACACCTCCTAGTTATTGATGAGGGTTTCATCGGCATCCTTAGCGTAACTTTGACTAGTCACTAAGCCAACTTTGCACTTGTTGCCAGCCCCCCGCATTCAAACATTTTATTTCCATCGATTGAAGATATTCGGTAGCTTGCTCACTGCGTCCCCCGCTCAAACAGCATACTAAAAAGGGTTGTTGAATACTTTTAAACTCATCAATTCTAGCCACTACTTCATTGAGTGGAATATTTAAGGAAGAGGTCACATGACCTTGTTCAAACTCTTCCCTAGAACGTACATCTACAACAGTTGCGCCCGATTTAATTAAATCTTGAATCTCTTTCATAGGTTATTTTAAGGATGAAAATAGGGTCTTCTTGCCAATTAATAATTATTATTAAAGGCATGTTTATCGATTCGGAATCATAATCATCGGTAAATCAAGCGCTTTGTACAATTGATTGAATTGCTCCATCTCCTCATTGATGATTTGATTTTTTGTTTGCTGAAATGAAATCCATTGACCTTTGAGATCATTGAATCGCTCTTTGGCACCTGCAGTCAATATGGGATCCGCACTGTCTACATAATCCTTCAAATTCATCCATTGTGCATTTAACTGATTATGAAAATTTATAACATCTTGGAAAGTCTTTTGATCGGGTTGGATCAATGCTCTTTCCCATGCCTCAATCTGAGCGATAATGTCTCCTCCCAATTCGATAATTTCTGGGGCGGCGGCGCTTTCCTCGAGCATCGACTGATAATACTCGATTTGAGATTTCGCTGAACGCATGTCATTGACCGCTTCATGGATCTCTTTGATGGCCTGCTCAATTGAAATCATCATCTCTTGTTGTGAAACATAATCATTGAGGCTGGCTTGAACTCGCGGATCTGCCAATATTTCAACAGTGGTCTCTACCGAATCTTGATCTAAGATCAATCTCAAGGTATAGGTCCCCGGAGCTACATGACCACCAGAATAATTTCCATAAACAAAGACTTTATCAATGGATGGGAGCGGTGCCCTTGTGAAATCCCATACGACTCTATTTACGCCTCTCTTGGTAGGCATCAATACTGGTTTTTGGGGTCCTCCGGGCCAACTCACGAATTCCTCTGGCCCATTCGAAAGGCTTCTTATTACTTTCCCTGCGCTATTGATCACCTTTAAATGCAAAGAAGCACTGTCCTTTTTTTCTGATAGATAATAATCAATCAGAACACCTGATTTTGGGTTTTGACCCAAACCGGGTCTCGGTTCATCCGTTGATCCGCCGAATATTCGATACGTTTTTTTAGGTTGAAATAACATTAAGTCTTTTTTAAACTTTCCTTTTGAGCCCTGAAAAGCTCCTAAATCATCTAAAATCCAAAAAGATCGACCTGCAGTAGCTGCAATCAAATCATTGTCTTGGATGGTCAAATCATTGATCGGCACAATGGGCAGATTGAGCTGTATTTTTTGCCAAAATACGCCTCCATTGAATGATATATATAACCCTGCTTCTGTTCCCGCATAAAGTAATCCCTCTACTTCCTTGTCTTCCCTTACGACTCTTACAACCGTTTGATCATCAATGCCGGAAACCCGTTTTACCCAGCTCACGCCATAATCCGAAGTTTTATAAACCATCGGTTTTAAGTTGTTGAATTTATAAGCCATGACCGTTATGTAAGCTGTCGCAGGATCATGGGGAGAAACTTCAATAGAATTTACGATGGCTTCCGGCAATTCTTTGGGGGTAACGTTAGACCAATTGATGCCACCATCACGCGTAAGGTGAACCAATCCATCATCAGAACCCGCCCATAAAACTCCTTTTTCATGTGGCGATTCTGTCAAATACATAAGGGTATTATAATTTTCTCCACCCGCAGCCTCATTGGTGTAAGGACCCCCACCAGGCCCTTGATGTGCTTTATCATTTCTCGTTAAATCGGGGCTGATTACTTCCCAATTAATTCCTCCATCAAGGGTCTTAAATACCACATTTCCTGCATGATAAATTACCGAGCGATCATGAGGTGAACTTATAATAGGTGCATTCCAATTGAACCTATATTTAAAATCTTTAGGTACATTTCCTAGATTCAATTCCGGATATTCTTTTATTGATTTTGACGCCGCTGTTGATCTTGACCATCGATCGATGATCCCTTGATAACAGCCACCAAAGACAGTTTCAGGATTATTCGGATCAAAAGCTAAATAAGCACTTTCACATCCAGCAACCGAATACCAATCCTTCCATGTGATTCCCCGACCATTCGTTCTACTTGCAATCCCAATGGCAGAGTTATCTTGCTGCCCACCGTACACATGATAGGGCACCTTATTGTCCGTAATGACCCGATAGAACTGGGCGGTGGGTTGTTGGTCTTGTCGCGTCCAACTCTCACCTCCGTTGAAGGTAATATTGGCACCTCCATCATTAGAATTAATCATGTTTTTGGGGTTCAAAGGATTAATCCATAGATGATGATTGTCTCCGTGAGGAACGGATATCGGCTGAAAGGTCTTCCCTTTATCAATCGATTTGAGGACTGGCGCATTCAAGACGTACACGACATTCTCATTGGAAGGATCTGTGAATATTTCCATGTAATACCACGACCTGGCTATGGTTACCCGATCTGTACTGGTTTGCTTCCAGCTTTTGCCTGCATTCTCCGATCGATAAACACCTCCTTTAGTTCCCGCAGCTTCAATTACCGCAAATACCAAATCGCCATTAGCTCTTGAAACAGATATACCTGATTTGCCAAATTCTTCTGGGAGTCCTTCACTCATGGGGTCCCAAGTCTCCCCCATATCTGTCGACTTATACAAACCGGATCCAGCACCTCCCGATTTCATCGTCCAAGGATACCTCGTATGCTGCCACATACTAGCATAAAGTATGCGCGGATTATTCATATCCATACTCAGAGATGAAGCACCAACATTATCTGCAACAAAAAGTTTTTTCATCCAACTTTGCCCACCATCTATGGATTTATAAATGCCTCTTTCTTGAGTGGGTCCATGCTGAGCGCCTTGTGCAGCAATGAATACGATGTCTGGATTAGCTGGATGAATGATGACATCTGAGATCGTCATGGTACCCTCTAGTCCTATATGATTCCAGGTTTTTCCCGCATCGGTAGACTTATATACCCCGTTACCGTGAGAAGTCATGACTCCTCTGACCGCGTGCTCACCCATGCCTACATAAATCACATTGGGATCTGACTCTGACACACCTATGGCTCCCACAGAACCCAATTCAAAAAAACCGTCCGAAATATTCTTCCATGTTTGGCCGGCATCAGAGGTTTTCCAAACCCCTCCTCCAGTGTTGCCCATGTAATAAGTCATGGGGTCTCCAACTACGCCGGAAGAAGTGACACTCCTTCCTCCTCGAAAAGGACCTATATTTCTCCATTTTAAACCCGAAAATAATTCAGCCTCAACAAGACTTTCAGCAACCTGAGAGGCTTTTTTATTTTTTTGCGCAAAAACCATGAGCGGCAGCACAAGACACGTTAAAAAAATTAATCGAAGATTTTTCATTACAATATTTCTTTTTAAATAATGGTTTTAATATCCAGGTATTTGCATGACTGCATTTTGCATCATTCTGGAAGGGCCCATCCAAAACATACGGTATTGCGTATTATCAATCAAATACACCACTTTTCCCCTACCCATACTTACCACTCCTGCAAAAGTATTCCCAGCCAAATGGCTGAGATTTTCTGGGGAGGCATAACCCGCCACATTCAGTTGATTCAATGTGCCATAACTTCCCACGGTTTCCAATGCTGCATTTGACAACAGTACATCGGTACCAAATTTCAAAGTGTAGAGCTCGGCCTTAAGTCCAAAGGCAAGGGGATGAGTGATATCTATTTTAGCATTCAAAGCCGTCCCTGGTATTCTTTTTTTACCTTCATATGCTGTTCGCTGATCATACGGGAGCGATCGAGCCATTAGACTCGAATCTTTTGGGTATTTTTTGAGGGAAATTTCTGTGAAGTCGGAAGACTCCTTGGTGAAAAATGATGCCGCTCCCTCGGTGGCGATGAGTGTCCCCCCTTCATTTACCCAATCCTTGATCTCATCCAATGCTTCTTCTTTAAATAACTCAGACAAACCACTTCCTCCATTAGGTAAAATGAGGACATCATAATCTTTTAAATCAACGCTTCTTGATCTACCTCCAAATTTTGGGCTGCTGCTTTGCTGCAGTGCCGTCGCTTTAATGCGATCGATTGGCAGACCCGTTTGCCAATCAAATAAAAAATAAATTTGCCCAGCAGTATAAGTGCTAAAGGGAGGTTCTACCAGTAAGGCCACCTTAGGTTGCTTGATAGGCACATTTCTACCATTGGCTAAATCCATACCAGCCATCACCCGACCGCTGTTGAATCCCATAATCTCAACCCCTGCATTTTGAGCTATTGCTTTTATTTCCTGGTCCATTTGATCTTTGCGCTCCAAGTTTCTGCCGCGCAGCACAATCAGAGTACCTGCAGAAAATGTTTGATCACCCATATAAAAAGGCTCAAATGCAGAACGTACATTGTATTTTTTAGCCCATAACTGGGCCAATGCTTGGGGTGCATTCCGCTGACTCCAGTCAATCACGTAAGCATATTGAGCCTCGTTGTTGATCACTGATCCGTTGAACGCAACTTCTTGACTCACCTGTTTGGTCTTGACCGTATACCCTCCCGTTGTGGAATATGCATCTAAATTATAAGCCAAAGGAGCTGACCAAGTGGCCATATCATACATCACCGAATCTTCAATCTCCAAATTACGGGCCATAATCGTATTGATTAACAAATGTTTAGGCTGTTGAGTGGTTACAATATAAGTCCCTTGAATAAAGGTTTTTTTTAGGGTGCGTCCTGAACGATAGTCTTGGGCAGCTGTGATCTGAAAATCATCAAGGGCCTGTTCTACTTTGATCCCATTTCGGATCAATATATTGACGAGGTCATTACTGTAAACTTCATGATCACTAAAAAAATAAGCTTTGATCTTAGATTTACTATTGTCGGGGTTCAATGCTCTCTTGCTGTAATCAAGCAATCTTTCACGATGCAAAACCGAGGTTTTGATGGTTGCAACAGAGGTCGTGTAGTGATCAAATATCCTTTGTCTAAGGGTGAGATTCACCCCATCTTCAGTCTTTACAATTCGGCCCCCTGCAGATCCACCACCCTGTTCGGTTAACATCCCGATAGCGCCCATAACACTCGGATAACTTGATCCATATCCTGGATAAAAGAAATCAAAACGATCCCTTGTAAAATAATTGATCTGATGCTTATCAAATTGTGCGATGTTTGCATCCCCAAAAACTTTGGACCATCCTTCATAAGTATCTGGAAGCAATTGATTTCTCGGCGTGGTGCCGGGTGCCGTGAAGTAATTGTTATTATAACCTTGCTCATGATAATCAACATGTACTTGTGGCAGCCATTTTTGATACTCTTCGGATAGTCCCCTTGCCTCTGGGTGTACTTGCCAGACCCAATCTCTATTGACATCAAACCAATAATGATTGGTTCTCCCACCTGGCCAACCTTCCATATGCTCGATGTCCTGCGGCTCGTTACTTGGCCTTTTTAATCTTTTCATAGATTTATACCAATACACGTATCGATCACGACCATCAGGATTGATACAGATATACATGATGATTACTGAGTTTTTGAGTACTTCCTCCGTTTCATCGTCTTGAGCTGCCGCCATGCGGTAGGCTACCTGCATCGCCGCTTCAGTCGATGAGGCTTCATTGCCATGAATGTTGTAACTAAAAGAAGTAAAAGTAGGTTGACCTTTCAAAACTGCTTTGTCCGCTTCAGCTCCTTGCAGGAATTGCATGTGCTTTGATTTAATTTCATCTATATTTTTTATGTTTTCTTCGGAGGAGATAACTAAATTAATCAAAGGTCGACCCTCGTAAGTCTGTCCATACTCATGGTATAAAACACGTCCAGAAGAGGCTGAAAGGGCCTTAAAGTAAGCTTCTACGTCGGCATATAGCGTAAAAGAAGCACCTAAATCATAGTTTAAAAATGTTTTCGGACTGGGTATTTTTTCATTGATTTCTAGCTCTGGCTCAAATGAAAACCGTTGTTTGTCCACAACATCAGGTTGTGCATTGGACAGGAAAAATACCAAAAGTCCAAATATTGAAAATGTGTTTTTTAGCATGCTGATTATTTAAAAGTATGAGAAGTTAACGCCACTATGTAAAGTCTAATTTAATGAGCGCCCATTGAAATCCCTTTTTAACTTATATAAACGGTAAGGCATACCAGCTTAAGTGGGTAAGATCCTGATAAGACACACACATTGCGTGGCTCTTTATGATGAATTACATAAATAAAAATAGGTGGTAAGGGCTATAACTTCCTCGCCCAAATATTACGGAATCTCACTGGGTTTCCATGATCTTGTAAGAGAATAGGTAATTCTTCGGGATGTTTCATATAATGCGATTGACCGATATAACAGGTGGGGCCCAATAACGAAACGTTATTTTGAATCAACACCCCGTTATGAAAGACGGTCATTCTTGCTGGATTAAGTAAATCGCCCCTTTCAGAAAACTTCGGTGTACTGAAAACAATATCATACCGCTGCCAGTTACCCGGCGGTTTTGTGGCGTTTACTAAGGGGATATGTTGCTTATAAATGGCGCCCGCTTGACCATTATTGTAAGTTTCATTATCATAGGAATTCAGTATTTGAACTTCGTAAAGTCCCATAAAAAAAATTCCACTATTGCTGTAATCCTGACCTTTTTTAGTGGTATTCTCTGGAGCCAACCATTCAATATGCAATTGAACATCTCCAAAAAGTTCTTTGGTCACCAAGTGGCCCGCCCCGGGTACAGCCACCATTTCACCTTTTTCCAATTGCCAATCTGCTGGACGTGTATTGTAGGGGCCTCTTTTTAGCGCAGGTAAACGATCAGCATACTCCGCCATACTTCCACTGTACTCAAAAAATGGCTTTTGCCATGGATCCAACGAAGACCCGTCAAACAGAACGAAGGCATCTGAAGGTGGCGCACCCTCCTCCCCAGGAGTCACACGATCTAACTCTCGATACAATTCTGTTGCCTTGGCTTTTATTTGTTTAAACTGTTCTGAGGTTAGGGTCACAGTTTCATTTTTTTGGGCATTAAGATCACCCAAAAAAAAGATTGAAAAGATTATTAATCCTATTTTTTCCATTGTGTCAGTCATAAATTAATACTAGAGATATTCGCATGGTAATGGAAAGATCAATAAAAAATATTTTCTATTCAAATGTTGACCTTAATTATTTTTCGTTATTTCTGTTTACTGGTTCGGTAGGGCTTTGATAAAGTAGTTAGTCCTTATTGGTCGATCTTATGAATCATTGATCGAAAAGTCAATTCCTTAATGTGCGAATTGCTTGCGCCAGTTGATGTACCGCCATCGCGTAAAGTGGGCTGTGATTGTAGCGAGTAATTACATAAAAATTATGGAAGCCCATCCAATATTCCTTTGAAATCTCATTGTCTAGTTCGATAAGTGAAACCAAGTCTGTCTGAATTTGACCCTCCACCTGATAGCCCTTATCTCTGTAATACTCAATGGTGTTTTTAGGCTTGGTGTATAGCTGACTTGAGCTGATATCTTTGTCAATTTTATTAACTGGAAGAGCCACTTTTTGACCCTTTTTCCATTTGTGCATCTTTAAATAATTTGCGGCACTCGCTATCGCATCGTCTACGTTATTGACCAGATCACAATCTTTAGATCCATCAAAACTTTTGGCATAGGCGCGGTAGCTACTCGGCATGAATTGACAATACCCAATGGCCCCTGCATAGGAACCTTCGGCGTTGTATAAATCTAAATTTTGCGTAATGGACAAAGTAATGAATTCACCCAATTCTTTGGTAAAAAAATTCGCTCTTTTGGGATATGCGAAAGCCAAGGTATACAAAGCATCCAATACCTTATAGGCTCCTTTTTTCTCACCATAATAGGTTTCAACCCCTAGAATGGCAATCAAATATTGGATTTCGACACCCGTATCCTTACTGACCGCATTCAAGGTGCTTTCATGATCATTCCAAAAATTTACGCCTTTAGTTATTCTTTCGTTGGTAAGAAATATCTTTCTATACCTTTTCCAAGAAATGCCCTCTGCTGGTCGGCTGATGCGCTCAATAATTTCTGGAATATATTGCGCACTGTCTAAGATCGATCTTACGGCTTCCGCTCTCACGTCCTGAGTTTTTGAGTAATTTAAAACAAAACGGGTAACCTTATTTTCGTCTATCTGGCCAAGAGTTTTAAAAAATAGGGCCCAAAGACAAATCATAAAACAACTAATTCTTTCCATCGTGTTTTTAATGTTATTTTTGCAAATAAAATGATTTTTTAATCATCATTAAAGAAATGATCAGTGTAAATTAAATAATATGAAAAAAGCAGAAATCCATACCCAAAAAGGTATTATGAAAATTGAGTTTTACGAGCAAGATGCACCAAAAACGGTACAAAATTTTATCGATCTAGCCGAAAAAGGGTTCTATGATGGCCTTACTTTTCATCGTGTCATTCCTAATTTCGTCATTCAGGGTGGCTGTCCAGACGGCACTGGCGCAGGAGGACCGGGATATGCCATTGATTGTGAGTTATCAGGAAATAACCAACATCATGATAAAGGTGTCCTCTCGATGGCTCATGCTGGGAAAAACACAGGTGGCTCACAATTTTTCGTCTGCCACAGTCGAACCAATACGGCCCACCTCGATAGAAAACATACCTGTTTTGGTAAAGTGATTGAAGGTTTAACGGTCATCGATATGATTAAGGAAGGTGACGTGATGGATAAAGTGGTGATTACAGATTAATTGCTAAAAATTAATAAAATTTTATTGCTCCCATGAAAGTCCTTTTGAACAACAACCTCTTTGATTAAAAAATAATTAAGATGGAACCCTTGAAGGTATCAACACGCGACGGTATCAACTTGTATGTCGAATCTATGACGGTAGAGCACCCTATCGGTATGGTTTGTATTATTCATGGCTTTGGCGAGCATATCGGTAGATATCGACACGTGATGCAGTCACTCAATGCTTCAAAATTCAATGTCTATGGTGTGGATCTTCGAGGCCATGGAAAATCAGGAGGCTTAAAAGGTCATGCGCCTGATTTGATGAGTCTAATTAATGACATTGAAGAATTTTTAAAAATAGTTCGAGCTGAACATCTGTATTTACCTTTGTTTCTTTTCGGCCATAGTATGGGAGGAAATCTCGTGCTTAATTATGTAATAAGAGATAAATCCAAGGAGTTATCAGGCTTCATAGTTTCTGCTCCTTGGATTAAATTGGCCTTTACACCCCCTCGCTGGAAAGAACAATTAGGTAAACTAATGGCGCACATTGCCCCAAAAATTAGACAATCCAATGGGCTCAACAGTTTACATCTGAGCAAAGATCCAGAGGTCTCAAGGCTATACGAAAATGATCCTTTAGTTAATTTTAAAATCTCCGCAGGTTTGTTTGCTGCTATTAACTTTGGCGCATCATACCTTATGGAACATCAAAGTGAAATTAAATTAAGTGGTTTTGTTTTTCATGGTCAGTCAGATGCCATCATTGATTACAAAGCTACCATGAAGTTGGCCCTTGACAACCCAGATTATATCAAATGGAAATTATGGAAGGATGTTTTTCATGAGGCGCACAATGACTTGGAACAAAAAGAAGTTACAAAAGAATGGATTAACTGGATGATCAGCAAGATCAAAACATCGAAAGTCATTTAACCTCGACAAAGGATTGCTTTGTGATTCTGTTCGTACTGTTAAGAGTCTATTCAAATAACCTTCTTATGTAAGTTCTGTAAAATAGTTAGGACTAGACCTCCTCTTAATGGCTTGCAATCAACCATAATTGGTTAAATTAGTGGTCACATGAAAAAAATAAATGGTGTCATCCGAGCTTGGTGCACTTACGATCTCGCAAATTCAGTATACAATCTTGTGATCAACACAGCGATTTTCCCGATCTATTATACGGCGATTACGAGTGTAAATAACGAAGATAAAGTTGACTTTTTTGGATTCGAAATTGTTAACTCCGTGCTGTATAGTTATGCGATTTCACTATCATATTTAATTTCGGCCTTGTTACTCCCCATATTATCAGGTATTGCAGATTATACAGGTAATAAAAAAAAATATTTAAAAATTTTCACCTATTTAGGTGCCTTTTCCTGTATCGGATTGGTTCTTTTTACAGATGAGAATGTCCTTGAATGGGGCATCTTTTGTGTGGTATTGGCCTCTATTGGATACAGTTCTGGATTGGTTTTTTATGATGCTTATCTTCCTGAAATAGCCCCAAAAAACATGACTGATCGGATCAGTGCCAAAGGTTATTCCTATGGTTACGCGGGAAGTGTTGTCCTGCTTTTAATAAGTATTTTAATTACTCAAAAATATGAGTTATTTGGATTTACAGATGCTGGGAAAGCTACGCGCTTTGTCTTTATTTTAGTAGGTATTTGGTGGATTGGATTCGCCCAAATTCCTTTTAAATGGCTGCCTAATAATCATTCTCATCGAAAAATACATCGAGACATTTTTCGTAATGGATACCGCGAACTGAAAAAGGTTTTTTGGAATTTGAAAGACTTAAAAAACATGAAAATTTATTTAATCGCATATTTTTTCTATAATATGGGGGTTCAGGCCATTATGCTCTTGGCAGTATTATTTGGCACCAAGGAGCTTGCCCTTAGTGCAGCCCAACTTATCCCAGCGATCATCATCATTCAATTCATAGCTATTTTAGGTGCTACCCTCTTTGCTCGACTTTCTGAATATAAGGGTAACATATTTTCACTCATCAGCATGATTTTAATTTGGATAGGTATCTGTCTTTATGGATATACCATTACTACAGTAAATGAATTTTACATCATTACCGCGTCGGTTGGTTTGGTCATGGGCGGTATCCAATCCTTATCAAGGGCGACGTTCTCAAAGCTCATTCCATCCACTCACTCTGAAGATCACACTTCTTATTTCTCGTTTTATGACGTCACCTTTTATGTCAGTGTCGTATTAGGCACCTTTACTTACGGTCTGGTCGAACAAATTACAGGAAGTATGAGAAACAGTACCTTAGCCTTAGGGTTGTTTTTTATCATTGGATTGGCTTTCCTTGTTTTTGTTAAAATGCCAAATGAAAAATCTCAAACTTCCTAAACTTAATCTCCCGGAAATAAACCCAACACTTCTTTGGCGAGATGATGTGGCCTACATTAAGGATGAAATCCGTAAAAAAGAGCTTGTGCTTACTCCAGAGGAATGGGTACGCCAGCATTTTTTGCATTTACTCACACAAAATCTTGATTACCCTAAAGCCTTAATCAACATTGAAAAAGGCCACCAGTATTTACAACAACAGAGAAGGACCGACATTCACATATACGACCGAAAAGGTGCCATCTATCTTTTGGTTGAATGTAAGGCCCCAACTATCAAGCTATCAGCGGCTACCCTCCAACAGATCAGCGGCTACAACGCTGCATTAGATGCCCAGTATCTGGCCATTACGAATGGAATGAAACATTATGTATGGAAAAAAAATCTCATCGGTAGCACTTATGAACAACTGTCTGAATTTCCGCATTTTTGTTAGAGAAATAGATCTAAAGCACTCAGTTCATAACCAAAAGCATCTGCCACTCCGGGATAAACAATTTTTCCATCAATGATGTTTAGACCCCGTCTTAATTCCTCATTTGAATTACAACCTTTCTTCCATCCCAAATCAGCCAGTAATAGAGCATAGGGTAAGGTTGCGTTGGTCAAAGCTAAAGTAGAAGTATAAGGTACCGCTCCGGGCATATTGGCTACGCAATAATGTACAACATCATCAATGATATAGGTTGGATCTTCATGGGTGGTTGGCTTACAAGTGGCTATACATCCTCCTTGATCAACCGCTACATCAACCAATACCGTTCCCGGTTGCATATCCTTGAGCATATCCTTTGTAATGAGATAAGGTGCTTTAGCTCCTGGAATCAGTACACTACCCACGATGAGATCACATGCCCCAATTAAATTTCGTATATTATAGTCACTACTCATGCATGTATTCACATTGGCGGGCATTATCTCATCTAGATATCTTAAGCGAGATAAGTTCACATCCATAATGGTGACATCTGCACCCATACCCGCCGCCATCTTGGCCGCATTCATTCCCACAATACCTCCTCCCAAAATCAGGACTTTGGCAGGAGGAACACCTGGGACTCCTCCCAAAAGGATCCCTTTACCTTTAAATGGCTTTTCCAAATATTTGGCGCCCTCTTGTATAGACATTCTTCCCGCCACTTCTGACATGGGAATGAGTAAGGGCAAGGACTTATCCGCTCTCTCTACCGTTTCATAAGAGAGACAAACTGATCGGTTTACCATCATTGCATCAGTCAAAGGCTTTGATGAGGCAAAATGAAAATAGGTAAAGACCAATTGTCCTTTTTGAATCAAAGTATATTCTGATTCAATGGGTTCCTTGACCTTCATGATCATTTCAGCAATTTTATAAATTTCTGACTGGTGAGAAAGTATTTTTGCTCCCGCATCAAGATAATCTTTATCCAAAAATCCACTACCTGCCCCTGCGTCAGACTGAACATAAACCTGATGCCCTTTTTTACTTAATTCTTTCGCTCCACTAGGAGTCAAAGCCACTCTGCTTTCATTATTTTTTATCTCGGAGGGAATCCCAATTATCATGATTACACCATTTAAAACATGTCGATTTTAGGGTAAATATAAGTGGGTAATTCAAAATAAAAAATAGTGATTTTTATATATTTTGTTTGAAGGAATAAACAAAATGGAGAATGAGAATTCACATCTATTTTATATGGATTTCTTAATTTAAATTGATTTTTAATTTTGTTTAAAGCCCATGTTTTTTTTTATAAAAAAAATCTGGCTAACCGTTAATCATCCAGATATAGTCATTTCTTATTATCTTCGTACATATCAAAGGTACTTCTTTGCTCAAGGCTAATATGAGTGTAAACCCAAACAAAACAATAATTTCTCCCAAGGAAAAAATCTTAACAGATTATCATCTAGCTGTTCAAAGCAGAGAGATTAGTTTACTCGGAAGAAAAGAAGTCTTCATGGGGAAAGCCAAATTTGGCATATTTGGTGATGGTAAAGAAGTTGCTCAAATAGTTTTTTCTAAAATGTTCAAAAAAGGAGATTGGCGATCGGGTTATTATCGAGATCAAACCTTAATGATGGCGTTGGGCCTATTGACACCTGAACAGTTTTTTGCACAACTTTATGCTCATGCGGATACACAGTATGAGCCCTCTTCTGGAGGACGCATGATGAACAGCCATTATGGTACTCGATCCCTCGATCCCTCAGGCCAATGGAAAGATTTAACATCTCAAATAAATTCAAGCTCTGATATCTCACCCACGGCTTCTCAAATGCCTCGCTTGCTGGGTCTTGCTTTTGCTTCTAAATTATTCAGAAATAACAAAGCCCTCGATGCCTTTACTCACTTCTCAAATGATGGAGACGAGGTAGCCTTTGGTACCATAGGAAATGCGTCGACTTCTGAAGGTCATTTTTTTGAAATCATGAATGCAGCAGGAATTCTGCAAATACCCATGGTATTGGCAGTTTGGGATGACGGATATGGTATTTCCGTGCCCAATACCATTCATACTATTAAAGAAAGTATTTCAAAAGTAATGAAGGGCTTTCAACGTGAGAAGGGTACCAATGGTATTGAAATCTTAGTTGCTCGAGGTTGGAATTATCCAGAAATGTCTGCTGCTTTTGAAAAAGCTACTTCCCTTGCCCGAGAGAACCATGTGCCTTGTTTGGTCCATATCACAGAGCTCACTCAACCCCAAGGACACTCCACCTCAGGTTCTCATGAACGCTATAAATCACAAGAGCGTTTACATTGGGAAAGTGAATTTGATTGTAACCTAAAGATGAGGGAATGGATACTTGCCGAAAAAATCGCTGATGAAGCCATGCTTTCTAAAATTGAAAAAGAAGCGAAAATCGCTGTTAAAAACGCACGCAATGCGGCTTCGGCCAACTATTCTCAGGAAATTAAATCAGATCAAAAACAAGCCTTAGCGCTGATTGAAAAAATGATCAATGCGTCCCAGCATAAAATAGAACTTACCAATATTTACAATGACCTCAAGGAAAATACTTCCCCTTTTAAATTAGATATCGTCAAAGCGTGTACATCCATTATTCGGACTTTAGCGAAGTATGAAGACGTAAATAAAGAAGACCTAAAAAATTGGTTGGCAACAAAAAAAGATAAATATTACCAGGACTACAGTTCACATTTGACAAGTGAATCTAAAGATTCCGCCTTAAATATTAAAGGGGTCGAACCTATGTATGATAACGAAGCCCAATGGGTAGATGGGAGGAAAATACTCAATCTTTGTTTTGATCACCACTTATCAAATAATCCCTTGATTATCGCGCTCGGTGAAGATGTAGGTAAAATAGGAGATGTGAATCAAGGGTTTGCAGGAATGCAAGAAAAATACGGGGATCTGCGGGTCATTGATACGGGGATTCGGGAAAGTGCGATCATAGGGAAAGGGATTGGTGCGGCCTTGCGCGGCCTAAGACCTATTGCAGAAATTCAATACTTGGACTATTTACTGTATTCTATCCAAATATTATCTGATGATCTGGCGACCACACATCACCGTACGAAAGGAGGTCAAAAAGCACCTCTCATTATAAGAACGCGAGGACACCGGCTCGAAGGAATGTGGCATTCTGGGTCTCCTATGGGAATGATTTTGAATGCCGTAAGAGGTATTCATGTTGCGGTGCCTAGAAATATGACACAAGCCGTTGGATTTTATAATACGTTCCTGGCTTCAGATGATCCCGCAATTATCGTTGAAACCCTCAACGGTTATCGCCTCAAAGAAAAAATTCCAGAGAATTTATTCGAAATAAAAACCCCATTGGGTATCCCTGAAATATTACAAGAAGGAGAGGACTTAACGGTAGTGACATATGGCTCTATGTGTCGAATCGCATTGGAGATCGCCGCAGAACTCACTGAAATAGGCATATTTATAGAAGTAATTGATGTTCAATCCCTACTTCCTTTTGATCTTTCAAAGACTATTGTAAAGTCGCTACAAAAAACCAATGCTGTTTTATTTCTTGATGAAGATGTCCCCGGAGGTGCCTCGGCCTTCATGATGCAACAAGTACTGGAGAGAGACGAGGGTTATCAATGGCTTGATGTGTCACCTAAAACTTTAACTGCAAAAAATCATAGACCTACTTACGGAAGTGACGGTGACTATTTCTCGAAACCCAATGCCGAAGAAATTACTGACGTAGTTTATAAAATAATGAATGATAAAGATCCTAATAAGTATCCTGACATTTAAGCTAATTTCTAGTAATGTTTATCAACACAAAGTCTAGGGTCTCAGCTATATTGCTTTTGTTTAAATTTCGATCGTAAATATAAAAACTCATTTTTATCGAATCGTTTCGAAATGTTTGTTGAAATCCTTGAGACAGCATCGCAAAAGAAACATCTCCCTTCAATGATTTTCCAATATTTTCCTGATCAAAAATAGGAATCCGTGAATTAAAAAATTCGACACACCCCCCTTGACTAAAATCATCATTAATTAACTGATATGCTCCTCTTATTTTTTTGTAAAAATTGACATAAATATTTTTATTGAATATATTTTTTTTAATTAAAAAAGTGTCCGCTTCATCCGTATCCACATCAGTGGTAACTAGATAGTCTGAACAACCATATTCTGGTAATGTTTGATCAAAGTCATAATTACCTGATAAAATAACTTCACCGTCATAGGAAGTTGCCAAAATAAGGGGTTCATTAAAATTCAATTGACCATATCTTATCAAATAATATTCTGAATCAACCTCCTCGACAACATAATTAAAAATGTGATAAGGTGGATAAACTTCATCAATAGCAAGGCCTAAATCTCCATCCCCATCTTCAAAATTAAAAGTCAAAATCAAACTATCAGCAGCACCATCAACCTCTACAAACTCAATCTGATTGAAGGAAATAGCGGGCTCTTCAGGAAAATACGGAGCATCATAACAGCCAAGTAATAAGATTGAAGCCAGGCAATAACCAGAATATTTGAGTATAGTTTTTAACATTTTATACAGGCAAAAGTAAAGGTATTTACCTATTTAACCGAAGGTAATTCTATCTTTACGCTTTGTTATAACTAAATAATTAATTCATTATATGAGTTTTTATCAAGACTTCAAAAATACCATTTTAGATATTACAGAAGATAACTTCAGCGACCGAAGTCTCGCATTGTTTGATTATCAGTACCATACCAACAAAATTTACCGGTCCTATTGTTCCCATTTAAAAATAGAAAAGAGTAAAATTCTGCAGATCGAGGATATTCCATTTTTACCTATTGAATTTTTCAAAAAGAATGAAATAAAATCAGAGCAATGGAACCCTGAAAAAGTATTTATTTCTAGTGGTACCACGCAAGGGAAAAAAAGCAAAAATTTGGTGCGTGACCTTGACTTTTTCCATCAAATGACCAAAAAAGCGTATGAGCAGTTTTATGGCCCATTGGATCAACAGATCATTCTAGCCCTTCTTCCCTCCTATTTAGATCAGGGTCATTCTTCGCTGATCGAAATGGTAAATCACTTCCTTACTCATGCTCAAAATGGATCAAGATACATCAATATAGACGACCAAAATATGGGTCATATATTCAATGATGTCACAAAAAAAACTCTCATTGGTGTGAGTTATGCATTATTAGACTTTGCAGCTAAAAAACCGAGTAGTAAAAACTTATCTATAATGGAAACAGGAGGAATGAAAGGTCGGAAAAAAGAAATAGTTAGAGAACAACTGCATCATATGATAGATCAAGGATTCCATCCTAAAAGCCTATTTACAGAATATGGAATGACCGAACTCTATTCGCAAGCCTATGCAAAGGAAAATGGAAACTTAATGTTTCCTGCATGGGCAAAGTGTTTGATTCGAGACATCAATGATCCTTTTACCTTTACCAAAAAGGATATGACAGGAGGTATCAATATCATTGATTTAGCCAATATCAGTACTTGTGCCTTTATTGAAACCAAAGACCTGGGTAGAAAAGTGGATGACTATAAATTTAAAGTAATGGGTCGTTTTGATGATAGCGAGATCAGAGGGTGCAACCAATTATTCTAAATACCATCGTTTTTTTTTGACAAAAAATAAGTGAGTGCAAATAAATTTAATCCTGAAAAATGAAATTTCTAAAAAAAATAAAATAACTTTACATTGTAAATTATAAAACATAATGAAAAAGTTTTTATTAATAAGTTTTATTTTGGGTGCTATGAGTTCTTGTACTCAAAAATTATGCCCTACGTACTCGCAAGTAGATACGGTAAATGTTGAGCATACAGATTTGGCTAAGGCTTAATAGTATTCCTCATATTGGTATGGAGTTCAATGTCTTTGGCTGAAATTTCCTTTTCGCATAGTATTACCAATCGTTCAATCACATTCCTTAACTCTCTTATATTACCAGGCCACATATAGTTCGTGAATAACTTACGTGCATCCAATTTAATTAGTTTTAAAGGCATTCCATAGTTGCTACATATTTCTTTTAAAAAATAATCTGTCAAAAGGGCTATGTCTTGAGATCGCTCTCGCAGTGGGGGTACCTCGATCAAAATAACACTGAGTCGATGATACAAATCTTCTCTAAAATTGCCAGAAGCAATCTCCTTTTTCAAATCTTTATTGGTCGCCGCTACAATTCTCACATCCACCTTAATCAACTTCTCTCCACCTACTCTTGTGATTTGATTTTCTTGAAGCGCCCGAAGTGCTTTCGCTTGGGCAGCTAAACTCATATCGCCAATCTCATCTAGAAATAAAGTACCGTAATGGGCTTGTTCAAATTTCCCTATACGTTGCTTGTTTGCAGAGGTGAAAGCTCCTTTTTCATGACCAAATAATTCACTCTCAAGTAACTCTGAAGGAATAGCAGCGCAGTTTACTTCAATTAAACGCTTATTTGATCGATCACTTTTTTCATGTAACCATTTTGCTACTAATTCCTTTCCTGTACCATTTTCACCTGTAATTAATACTCTTGCTTGGGTAGGAGCTACTTTTTCAATCACGGATTTAACACCATTAATTTCGGATGAGTCACCGATCATCTCTATCGTTCCGTTGATTTTATTTTTCAGCACCTTGGTCTCCTGAATTAAATGGCTTTTGTCAAGGGCATTTTTAATGGTTATCAATAATCGGTTGAGATCTGGGGGCTTTTCAATAAAGTCAAAAGCTCCTTTTTTAGTCGCCTCAACAGCAGTTGCAATGGTCCCTTGAGCAGTTATCATAATAAAAGGAGCTGATATCCCGTCTAAATTTGCTGACTCAAGAAGTTGAATACCATCCATTTTAGGCATTTTAACATCACAAAGGACCAAATCAACTTGATGTTGCTTTAAATAAGCCAGGCCTGCCTCACCATCGCCTGCCTGTCCTATCTTATAACCTTCAAATTCAAGAATTTCAATTAAAGTATCTCTAATACTCTTTTCATCATCAACAACTAAAATATGAGACATATTAATTCAATTAAAATTAAACAAGCAAATAAGCCGGGTTCTGTACTCTATTAAGATAATTCTTAATACTGTCCCATCATTTATCTAGTTCCAAAATTACCATTGGAATCGAACGGTCTACCCTTCTTGCATGAGCGAGTAACTCTTGATCGCAAGATCTATTTGACCTTTCAGCCCGTAAGGTTTACAATGCGCCTCAACTCACGCTGAGACCGGTGAGCTCTTACCTCACCTTTTCACCCTTATCTCGAAAAAATCAAGACGGTATATTTTCTGTTGCACTATCTCCTTTAAAAAAAAGACTTCCAATTAAGAAGTACGGTACTCTGTGCTGCCCGGACTTTCCTCCTCAATATTGAGGCGATGAGCTCGCTTGCTCTACAAACTTAACGATTATGGCTCCGTTTTTTAAATCTAATCTAAAAAAGATGACCTCCAGAAATTGGAGATTATTTTTTAGTATCATTCATAAATAAATCTCTCAGCTTATCGAATGATTTCACATATTGCAAACTAATACCCCCCTCCGCTGAACTCTCATTTGCATAATTATAGGGATTGTTTTGTCGGAAGATTTTCAACCTTAGTCTTCCATCTTCAGTCAAGAAATAATCAAAAGACATATCTCCTATAATATTGTTAGTAGCACTCGATTGATTTTGAGTGTTGTTTACCGCACTTGCTCCGGCCAAACGTAAGCGTCCCTCTAAAAAAGTATAGGCCAATCTCAACTCAACCGTCTCGGCAGCCGATTCATCTAGACCTAATAAATCCACACTTACTTCAAGGTTATCATCGACCTGATTCAGCCAATAACTCAATTGGTTACTAATGAATTCACTGACACTATTTCCAAAACCTTGCCCTATTTGTCCAGAGGTAGGGAGTTGATTACTAGGTGATAATTGTCTCAAAATCAGCAAACTAAAGACTTGACGCTTCAACTCTTGCTCATTTGAATTAATGGCCGTGAGGATATCATACCAATCGGTATCACTATTCGATATGGTACTGTTTTCTTCAAACTTAAGTTCAAAATCAATCTCAGGATTAACTACAGGCCCATTAAGCTTAAGAACGACCAATATGGGACTTTTTTTACCAAAGTTATTAGATTGGCCTGCCCAAGATGAAAGATCTACCAATTGCCTATAATTGGCCTCTAAGGACATAATCCCTTGATACGGATCTCCAAAAAAAGAAACCATCCCTCCCGGTTGAATCTTAAATTCTTTATTTAGGACATTTGAAGTCCAATTGTAAGCCCCCTCCAGCACTTCAAATTGACCAAAAACTTCAAATTGACCATCAGAATTAACACTTAACTGCAAATTTCCTTGTCCTTTACCTCTGATGATATCTCCCGTTTGTTCATTAAAAATAAGCTCCCCATATGTATCTCGAGTGATCTCTAGATTCATATTTACCTGAAAACCACGATTACTATTTTTTGGTTTTACAACATCACTAGATGAAGTAATGGTATTTGATTGTTTCACGAAAACGATATAATCTTGTTTTTCAAAGTTCATTTGATCTTCAATAGGTATTTTAAGACGCGTTTTTTCATCTGTTTGAATATTTGCATCGAAAATTAGATTATTAAATGGCCCACTTATGCGTACATCTCCACTACCAAAGGCATTACCATAATAGAGGGGGTTTTGATTGCCGCTTGTGTTTAAAAGTTCTAAATTAAGAAAGTCTATTTTCACATCTAAAGTCTTACCTTTCATGTTTTCGTGTGTGACTTGGCCCTTGACAAAGCCTTGAGATCCAAACCTGTCAAATATTTCGATTTGATCAAAATAAATTATGTTTTGATCAAATTGAGTGGTTCCATAAAATTTATAATCAGTATTCAAATAATCGACCGTAGCTACTCCCTTATACAAAGTAGCCTGCCCATTAATTTTAGGATTAAAGATAGGGCCCTGAATTCTTAATTTTCCTGAAGCATACCCATCGAGACCTGAAATCTTCTTTTGAAATAATGGTGCTAACCAATTAATTCGCATTCCCTTAAATTCTGCATTCAAATCAATTTGACCCTCTTGATTACTAGGAAAGACATAACCAAAGAACCTCCCCTTTTCAGTTGAATCAGATCTTATTTTAATATCAGTATACAATCCATTCTCACGTGGTCTCCAATCAATAACTCCCTCCAAATCACCAATTCCAACCTCTTCAAATTGGAATCCTAATATATTGATTTGACCATCTATATGCCATGGCTGTTCAAGGCTCAATTGCTCTATTTTTCCGTTAGATGACAATATACCCTCCCACTTATGAGGCAAAACAGAAGCTAAATTTTGCAAATCAAAATGTGCTATTTCAAAGTAAAGTTTAGAGGATTGATCATTTGATATTACGCCTTCTAACCCTATAAAATCAAGATCATGAGAAATTTCGATATTTTTGAGCCAGAGTCGCTCTTTGGTAATGATAATTTGATTTTCTTTATTGACTTTCCAAGTCTTGTCTAGCCACTTGAGCTCCGAAGTTAAAAATTTAATAGCTATTTCGTCCCCTCCAAAAATAGATTCCGTATTCATACTCAAAGATGAGTTTTTCGATGGTTGCGCTATCCTTATACCTCCTGTTAAGGTATCCGAATTTAACCTTAATGAAATATTAAGATCAGATGTTTCTGAGAAACGGGGCCATTTCTGCTTTTTTGAAGACAATATCACTTCACCATCAATATGATTCCTCTCATTTCTCTCGAAGTCAAATTCCATTTGATTATTCAGAAATTTAAGAGTCTCTAGTTGGAATAATTCGGTGGAAATATTTCCAGAAAAAGAAAGCCCCCTTTGGTAGGTTAAATCAATACTCAAACTTCCCCCTAGTTCCTGATCCATTTCAGTCAGCCTTCCTAGAAGACCCATATCCTCTAGGGCTACTTCCAATTTAATTTCATAAGTACTTAATGGAGGCGGCCTTAAATTTTTCTCATTAAATATTAGTTGGTTTTTATAAAAACGAACCTCAGATATCATATCAGAAATAACGGTGTATATTGGGAAATTACCAGAGGCAGACAGAGTAAAAATTGAGTTTTCAATTTTTACTCTGTCTGCCTCAGTCGTATCTATTGATATATAAATTGTATCAAAAATCATTCTCTCCCCCTTAATCAATGTTTGGATATCATTCAAAACGAAAGTCCCTATTAAGCCAGTATTTTGAATATCCTTGATATTAATTTTAGCATTTAATGAGAGTGCTGAGGTATCATCGGAAAAATTCATCGCTTTCAAATTTGCATAATTGATTACAAAATCTGCCTCAAGTTGGGGAGACTTCTGATACAGATACACTCCCTCACCCGCCATTTTCAAGTCCTTATCATCAGTACTAAAGCTGAACTGGTAATTCTCTGATTCTTTATTTAAAACTACTCCTATATTTTGATAGGCCTTATTTAAAAAAATGAAATTTTCTAATTGAACGAGTAAATTTAAATTCATCGTCTGAGAATTAATACCGGATCCTTGAAATTTCAATCTTCCACGGCTCTTTCCTAATCTTGGATCATCTAGTATCTTACCTAATTGAACATTATCAAAATCAACCTTCCCCTGATAGGAAATATTTTCAGGACTAGAAAGATCTCTCATATTAAGATCAAGATCTATGTTTCCATGTTCATTAATTCCCTTGCCTTGAATCAACATTTCATCTTTATTGCCCTGAATCCTACCGGCAAAGCGAAGTGGTCCATAATGGTAACCTTTAAGATAGCCTCTTACATCTTCTTGAACCCAATAAGAATCGAGAAGATCTAATGTTAAAATCGCAGAATCAACACCACCCATCCCATTGATAGTACCCCGAGCCTTCAATAGACTCCCTGTTTCCAATGTTCCAGAAAGACTTGAGAGTTGAAGCTCATTCAAATAACCTTTCATCTGCATCTCTAAAGAAATGCTTCCGCGGTCCTTTAGAAGCTTTTTCAGCTCAGAATTTAGATCTTTGGTGTCTATTAGAGAGGGGCTCAAAGTCATCTCTATAAAAACGCTATCCTTGTTGAACGAAGTCCAATCTCCATGAATCAATCTCAAATTGACCTCGCTATTAATCTCTGTTTTTCCACATTTTAAATGGATTCCAGCGAGGTCAACTTGATCTTGAGTAAAACCAAAAAAACCCTTAAAATCCGAAATTGAAGAACTTGAAAAAGCAGATGAATCAGCTTTTAACGTATCCATATAAAAACCGATACTATCAGCAGACGCCATAATATCTATCAACCTCAGATCACTTATGTTTAGGCTAAAGGGAGACGAGAATAGCATCTGCTGGGTTAAAAGATGATCGTCCCAATTAAGCTGTAAATCTTTAAATGCTACACTTCCAATATGCAATATTTGCTCACTCTGAATAACCTTATCATCGGACTTCAAGGCCGCCAAGAAGGATTGCAAATTGATCACACCTGATTCTTTATTTCTCGTAAGATTAATCCTAGTTTTATCAAAATCAATATGCGCTAAACTGAAGGATCCCTTTCGAAACAAATCAATTAAATTAAAATCTATTTCTACGTCATCAAATGACAGCATAAGGTTTTGATTTAAGTCAAAAACCTGGATATGGGAGATATTAGATCGATCCCACAAATCAATATTTATAGCCTCAATTTTAATGGGATAGCGACTCTTTTGTGACAAATCGGCTATAAACGACCTTACTAAGTTTTCTTGCACATTAGAAAACTGCAGAAAGATAGTTGACGTGATCAAAAGAAATGAAAATAAACCTAACCCATATAACAAATATCTTAGGAGGGATCTAACTATATTTGCTGGGCTAATTTTCAAACTCAATCAGGAATATATAAATGAAAACCATCATACTTGGTATTGAATCTTCATGTGACGAAACATCTGCTTCTATTTGTATTGATGGCAAAGTAATGAATAATATCATCGCTACGCAATCCATACATGAAGAATACGGAGGTGTAGTGCCTGAATTAGCCTCTAGAGCACATCAAAAAAAAATAATCTTAGTGGTCGAATCAGCTCTGAGGGGTGCAGAGGTCAAATTTTCAGATTTGAGTGCCATTGCTGTGACCCAAGGACCTGGCTTATTAGGAGCACTCATGGTGGGTTATTCTTACGCAAAGAGTCTGGCTTTTGCCTTAGACATCCCTATTATCAACGTCAATCATATGAAGGCACATATTTTGGCTCATTTTATTGAAACACCAACACCTATATTTCCCTTTATTTGCCTTACTGTGAGTGGTGGTCATACCCAAATCGTGAAGGTAAATAGTGCGATTGACATGGTCGTATTGGGAAGTACCATTGATGATGCCGTAGGTGAAGCATTTGATAAAGGTGCCAAATTACTGGGCTTTCCCTATCCAGGTGGCCCAAAAATAGATAAATATGCCGCATCTGGTAATCCTCAAAAATTTTCATTTTCAGAATCTCAAATAAAAGGTTTGGATTTTTCCTTTAGTGGAATTAAAACTTCGTTATTATATTTTCTTCGAGACCATTTGAAAAATAACCCTGATTTCATACTGGAAAATTTAGCAGATATCTGCGCGAGTTATCAAAAACATCTCATTTCAATGCTCATGAAAAAATTAGTACTAGCAGCAGAGGAGACCAGTATAAGACAAATTTCCATTGCAGGGGGAGTTGCCGCGAATAAGGAGTTAAGAACCCAGCTTAAGCAACTAAGTCAAAAGCATCAATGGATGAGCTATATACCGGAGTTCGAATATTGCACTGACAATGCAGCCATGGTGGCCATCTCAGGTCATCTTTATTTTCAAAATAAATCTTTTGGCCATTTGACAGATGCTCCCCAACCTAGAATGAGTTTTTAAAATGAAAAATAACAAAACCCGATTTTCTGATAATATCTCTATTCGCAATAAGAAAGCATCCTTTAACTACATTATCATTGAAAAATTGGAAGTCGGTATTGTGTTACAAGGAAGTGAAATAAAATCTATAAGGGAAGGTAAAGTTTCACTGCAAGAAGCACATTGTATCGTCATTCGTGGAGAACTTTTTGTGCGATCTATGAATATTGCGATCTATAAAGAAAGCTCGATTTATAACCATGAACCTACCCGAGAGAGAAAGTTATTACTGAGCAAAAAAGAAATTGAAAGATTTAAAGCCAAATCAGAGGAAAAGGGATTAGCCATCATCCCCACAAAATTATATGTTATTAAAAGAGGAATAGCCAAAATCGAAATAGCCCTGGCGCAAGGAAAAAAGCTACATGATAAAAGGGAAAGCATGAAGAAAAAAGATCATGACCGAGAATTAAAACAAATTAAGCTTATTTGATGATGGGGGTACTGGTATTAAATCAAGACTTTACTCCGTTGGCCCTCTGTCATGTAAACCGTGCCTTCCTTTTAATTTTTAATGCAAAAGCCGAACTCGTCAGCGAATCAAAAAGTCGGGTCTTAAGAAGTATCAGTCAAAGCTATGCCTATCCCTCTGTGATTAAACTGAACAGGTATGTCAACTTACCTTACAGGAGTGTTATTTTGAACCGTCATAATATTTTTAAAAGAGATCAAAATAAATGTCAATACTGTGGTCAAATCCAAGATTTAACACTTGACCATCTCATTCCAAGATCGAGGGGTGGTAAATCTATTTGGACAAATCTTGTAACTGCATGTCTTTCTTGTAACGCAAAAAAAGGGGACAAGCTCATCAGTGAGACCGATTTAATACTCTATAAAAAACCAATAAAGCCTTCCTTTATTATGTTTTTAAAGAATCTAAATCATCAAAAGCAGAACGAATGGGCTCCCTTTTTGGAACCAAAATCACATAGTTAGGCATAAAAAAAGGCACATATTATTATGCGCCCTTTTCTTATGAAAACATTTTAACCTTATTTTTCAGTCACTCTTTTTATTGTACTATAAAGTATTTTGAGTGCATTTGCCTTCCTTAATTCTTGTTGAACATCTGATATGATTCCCATTTTAACATCTACGTCAACTTTCATGGACATGGTTATCTGATCTCGCTCTACTTCATCGAGCTTATCTTTCTCAGTGTTCACAAAACCGATGATGTCCTCCTCTGTAATGAATACGTCATTAATTTGGATTTTTGGCTCTGAGCCGTAAAGACTGATATTTTTGGGTTCCCCAACATAAATATAGCTCACCAACGACTTTCTTTCTATTTTAGTCAACTGGGTGGCACGCGGAATTTTCTGCTTTACCATAATATCCGTCTCTCTCATAACAGTGGTCACCATAAAAAAGAACAATAGCATAAAAATAATATCAGGCAACGCAGCTGTTGGAATATCCTCGGATGTATTTGAGTTTTTCTTAAATTTTGGCATAACTTATTTCGTTTTAATCTGGTTCAGCGATAGATATGGCTCTTGGGATACCACTACGTCCACGGCTGTACATCTCTTTCTGCATACTATTACTCCTATCAAGGCTCAACCACTCTTCAGCAGTGATTCCAACACGAGAGGCATACACTTCATTATAAGCAGCATTCATCGCATCTAAAATACCTACATAGAGATCATAGCTGGTACCTCTAGCCGATTTAAAAGAAACAATGGACTTAAGGCTTGTAGGATCATCCGAAGACTCCGGATTCCTGCCGTTAGCATTGACAAAAGCTTTCATCTGTTGAGGTAAACTGTTATAAATTTCAATTCCATCAGGCGTAGGCTTTCCGAAATTCAAAATGAACTTCTTCACGTCATTTTTTAAATCGTCCATACTCCCTTCAAAAGGTTCTCCTTCAACAAGCAATTGATCCTTTGAATTCGCTAAAATGGTAAAAATATTCCGGTCCGGTATTTTTATGTCTAATTGCTCCTGTAAAGGATCTGGGGGAGGTGGTAACCTCAAAAGAATCCCTTTATCATTGGCAATCGTTGTCGTCACCAAAAAGAAGATCAAGAGCAGAAAAGCAATGTCTGCCATGGAACCCGAGCTAACCTCTGGAAGTTTTTTCTTTCCTCTTGGCATATTAGCTAAAAATTTTAGATACTTCTGTATAAATGATCCCAGCAATAGCAAGAAAAAAGAAGGCATAGGTAGTAATGATACCCGCGCCCACAAATTTAGAAGTAGTTTCATCCACACCAATAGAACTTCCGTCGGCTAAGAAATAGCCAAAAAGAAATACTATCATCATTATACCAACTCCGATCCCTGACTTCAATAATGATTTGGGATCTCCAAATGACTGATAAAGCGGTATGAGAACGGCGGCCAAGGTACAAAGCCCTATTAAGACGTAGCTACCTATTAATCCAATGTCTATAAAATCCATATGTTTTTAATTTTTCAGTTTATTTACCTTCATTATGTCTTACTAACATATCGACTAAAGTAATCGAAGCATCTTCCATGCTGTTAACCAAAGAGTCAACCTTTGAAACTAGATAATTATAAAATAATTGTAGAATCACAGCCACTATCAAACCTCCAACAGTCGTCAATAGCGCTACTTTAATACCTCCAGCGACTAACGACGGAGATACGTCTCCTGCTGCTGCAATGGCATCAAATGCATCAATCATTCCTATCACTGTTCCCATAAATCCTAACATCGGCGCCAAAGAAATAAATAACGAAATCCAAACCATTCCTTTTTCAAGTTTTCCCATCTCTACCGAACCGTAAGCTATAATTGATTTTTCAACCATTTCAACTCCTTCGGACATTCTCATTAAGCCTTGAACAAAAATGGAAGCTACGGGCCCATTAGTGTTTCTACAAACTTCTTTAGCCGCTTCTACCCCACCTGAATTCAAAGCTTCGTCTACATTAGTAAGCAGCTTTGATACATTTGTAGTGGCTAAATTTAAGTGAATGATGCGCTCAATGGATATGGCCAAGCCTAAAATCAAACATATCAGCACGATACCCATGAATTCTGGACCCCCATCAATAAATTGTTGTTTGATCACCTGATGAAAGCTTGCCTCTTCCTCTACTACTTCCTCTTCCATTACCACAACCTCTTCAACTATTTCTTCCATCACGGAGTCAGGGGATGCCATCGATAACGTATCCTCGGATGCTATCATTTCACTCGTGTCCATCTGGTCTTGGGCATAAGCAGTCATTGACGCGGTGGCTAATAAGCCAGCTATAATAAAATAACTTAAAAAATTTTTCATAATCAATTGAATAGTCACGGTTAAAATTAATTTTTCTTTTTTTTATTAGATATTTAGTGCGGAGAGGAAGGGATTCGAACCCCCGATACCCGTAAGGATATACACGCTTTCCAAGCGTGCGCCTTCAGCCACTCGGCCACCTCTCCTTTTGAATACCTCTTCTTCTTACATACTAAATATATCAACAAATAAATCAAGAAAAAAAACCTTATCCAAATTTAGATTTATTTATCTATCCTTTCATCAATCCATTTCACCATTCATAGGATTTACCAGCAAATTCTTGATGATTTCTGGAGATTTCTTGCTCCCCAGCAACACCATTAACTTGGTAATGGCAGATTCGGTCGTAATATTTCCTCCACTAATAACCCCAATTTCTGATAATTTTCTACTGGTTTCATATCTTCCATGAATTACTTCGCCCCCACTACATTGACTCACATTCAAAATAATGATCTGGTTTTCAACCGCCTTTTTTAAGCATTGAATGAACCAAGGTTCGTTCGGTATATTTCCAGATCCAAAAGTTTCCATAACCAGTCCTTTGAGTTTTTTACTGTCTAAAATACTTTCAAGCACGGCTTCATTAAGTCCTGGGAATATCTTTAAAAGGGCAACATTGTCATCAAGATCTTGATGCAAACGAAGGGGAACTAAGCCATTGGGAGCTGCCAAAACAGATTCTTTATAATTAATATCAATTCCAGATTCTGCAAGTAGTGGATAATTTTGAGACTCAAAAGCAGCAAAAGTGCTACTCTTCATCTTTTGGGACCTATTACCCCGAAATAACCCGAAATTAAAATAAATACAAACTTCTTTAATTAGGGGCGTTCCATTTCGCTGATCCGCAGCAATTTCAATAGCTGTAATTAAATTTTCCCGGGCATCTGATCTCAAATTTCCAATAGGTATTTGAGCTCCCGTAAAAATAACAGGCTTTGCCAATCCTTCAAGCATAAAGCTTAAGGCAGAGGCTGAATAAGCCATCGTATCGGTTCCATGGAGAATAACAAATCCATCATATTGATCATAATTCTCATAAATAATGTATCCAAGAGCTTGCCAGTCGCGGATGCTAACATTGGAAGAATCAATAGGCTTTGGAAAAGAGATCACCGTCAATCCTACTTCAATCTTAGATAATTCAGGGATCCGCTCCATTACTTTAATGAAGTTAAAGGGCACCAAACTTCCAGATTCATCATGAACCATACCTATAGTACCTCCAGTATATATAATAAGTATGGAACGCTGTCCGGATAAATTATGACTGGTTCGGATTTTAACGATTTTATAATTCATTTTAATCGAAATAAGGTCTTAGCATGCTGACTGGTGATTTGAGAAATCTCAGAAATATTCATATCTAAGCATAAAGATAACTCACGAACTATGTGCGTTAGGTAAGCAGGCTCATTTCTCTTTCCTCGAAAAGGTTTAGGTGCTAAATAAGGACTGTCTGTCTCCAAAATAACATAATCGATTCCTATCTCAGCCATTAACTCATTTAAACCTCCATTTTTAAAAGTCAAAACCCCTCCAATACCCAAATAAAATCCTAAGTTTTTAATTTCAACCGCTTGGGCAATCGAGCCAGAAAAACAATGAAAAACACCCTTGAGCCCCTTGAGAGCATAGGGTCTAATTAAATCAATGGTCTCCGCGATCGAAGCTCTACTGTGAATTGCAATGGGCAGATCATAATCTAAAGCCCATTGACATTGTTGAAGGAATGCTTTTTGCTGCTCTGGCCAAAAGGTTTCGTCCCAGTATAAATCAGTTCCTATTTCACCAATCGCTATAAATTTTCGTTTTTTTAACCAAAAAGATACCCTCGCTAATTCATCTTCATAATTGCTGGTGACCGAGCAAGGGTGTAATCCTATCATGGGTAGACAAAAATTAGGATAAGCCGTTTCAAGCCCAAGCATAGGTTCAATACTTTGGCTATCAATATTAGGCATGAGTATTTTCTCAATTCCTGCTTCCTTGGCACGAAGAATAACTTGATTCACATCTTCATCAAAGTCTTTTAAATAGAGGTGGGCATGTGTTTCTATCAGCATGATTCAATCCATGTTTAGTGTTCAAATGTATACCCTCTCGCCGAAAAAAAGGCTAAAAATTTGGGTAATAAAATCTCAAGATTTTGATAACATTTAATACTATCATGAAAAAGCATAATATCTCCCGCATGAGTCTCGTATAAAAAACGCAATGCTCTTGGAAATCTAAATTGGGTTGGTAGTTTCCAGAAATCTTTTCACAAAATAATTTTATATTCCTTTTTAAGGATCCCATTTGGGTTTTAGTCAGTCTACCGTAAGGGGGATGAAATAATTTTATAGAAGATGCAGGCACGATCGCATCAATGAATTGCTGACACTTAAGTACATACTTCAAATAAATCTGAGCGGGGGTCTTCCACCCATTGAGGTGCTGGTAAGTATGGTTCCCAATAAGATGGCCTGAAGCAGTCATACGCTGCAATAATACTGTATTTTTTCAGCCATTTCCTCAACCACAAAAAACTCGCTTTTGCCTTAAAATCATTTAAACCATCCACCACATAGGGTGTTGCCTTTTCGACGGGGACATCATCAAAAGTCAAATAAATAATTTTATCGTCATAGGGCAGTAACCAAGTAAGCCCGGGGGTTATGAATTTTAACCAATTAGGTTGTTTAGTAAAAAGATGGTCTCTCACCAAAAATGCTGTTTTTTCATCAATTTTACACCCTTTCATAACGGCCATTATCTATCAGAATTGTGCGCAATTAATCCTTGTTTGCTCGCAAGAAATTGATATTTTGTAAACCTATCATCTAGTAAAGCATGGTTTTCAAGTTCTTGATCAATGGCATCATAAACCCTAATCCAACCCTTCTGATGGAGTTTATGAAGCTCAACTACCAAGAGCCCTTCGTCCAAATCGAGTTGCGCTAGTAATTCATCAAAAGGAATCACAAAATAGAGCGCATCTATTATTTCATATTGAGTATTTGTCATCCAGTCATCGTTAATGATCGTCACAAACTTAAAAGTAATCGCTTAACACCAAAACCAAAAAATAAAATTCAAATGCCATCCAATATCGATATCTAATCCCAATTCAAAAAATGTGCAATCCCTCAGAAACAAGTTCAATAAAATCCCGAGAGGTCCGCCATTGGACTTTTTAATCTGTCAAGGATCCCCTTTATTTGTAGCTATGGGGATTGAAAATAAAATAGCATCAAGCAAAATTATTTTAGGCTTAGATCCCGGAACCAGTGTCATGGGATATGGCGTCATCGTCGTACAAAAGCAGGAAATTAAATTATTGCAATTTGGTGTCATTCATCTGAAAAAGTATGTTGGGCATGAATTAAAATTAAAAAAGATATACGATCGGGTCAATCAAATTATCGAAGACTTCATGCCTGATGAAGTCGCTCTTGAAGCCCCTTTTTTCGGTAAAAATGTACAATCAATGCTCAAATTAGGTAGGGCCCAAGGGGTCGCGATGGCTGCTGCGCTGACGCACGGCATACCTATTAACGAATATGCGCCAAAAAAGGTAAAACAATCGGTAACAGGAAATGGTAATGCTTCTAAGGAACAAGTAGCAGCCATGATTCAAAACTTGCTGAAATTTAAGAAAACAGATTATCTATTAGATGCCACTGATGCACTGGCCGTTGCCCTTTGTCACCATTTTCAGGGCAATACGCATACGAAGAAGACCCAAGGTTGGGGTGCTTTTTTAAGTGACAATCCCAAAAGAATTAAATCCTAAGATTGCGCGATTATTCTCTTTGAAATTAACTCTAATTCTTCATTGGAAGGTGATAATTTCATCCTACTAAAATTAATATCTTCCATCGAATTAAGAGGGATTAAATGTATATGAGCATGAGGCACTTCTAACCCAATCACGCTGATGCCAATGCGCAAACAAGGAATAGCTGATTTCAGTGACTTGGCAACTTTTTTCGCGAATATGTGGAGTGCTCCTATTTCATCATCCTCTAAATCGTAAATGTAGTCAACTTCTCTTTTGGGAATCACGAGTACATGCCCTATGACCAATGGACTGATGTCTAAGAAGGCTACATGTTGTTCATCCTCAGCTACGATGTGAGCAGGGATTTCATGCCTTGCAATTTGAGAAAACACAGAAGGCATATCAGTCGTGACTTATTTCTAAAATCTCAAATTTCATTTCCCCTGCTGGCACATTCATTACCGCCAAATCACCTACTTTTTTTCCTAATAAACCTTTACCAATGGGCGATTTAACAGAAATTTTACCCGATGCTAAATTGGCCTCTTCCTCCGCGACCAACTGATATTTAACTTCTGCGTTATTTTTTAAATTCTTAATTCTGACAAAACTCAAAACGCCTACCTTAGACATATCAACCGCATTAATATCCAATACGCGGGCATCTCCTACGATGGCTTCCAATTGCTTGATCCTGTGCTCAAGATGACCTTGGGCATCTTTGGCAGCATCGTATTCAGCATTTTCACTCAAATCTCCTTTATCTCTAGCTTCCGCTATTTGCTTAGCCATATCGGCGCGTCCTTTGGTCTGAAGATCTTTTAATTCATCTTTGATCTTCTGCAGGCCGTCTTTTGAGAAATAATTAACTGACATATTTGAAAAATATTTTTAAGAAACACCCTAAACAAAAAAGAACGGCCATAGACCGCCTTCAAGTACTTTAAGCATCAAAAAGCAAATATAAATAAAATCGGCCATTATAATTAAAATTTCAGCTCAGAAATTTTTTTTGCCAAAACATGATTGATTCTTTCGTAAGACTCATAAGTCCACCCTGCTATGTGTGGTGAAAAAATGGTATGCTCATGATCAAACAAACTTTGATAAATATTTTGCTCTTCTGAGGTCAACGTATTCAACTTTTCATTTTCCAATACATCCAAAGCCGCTCCACTCAAATTTCCTTCACACATGATCGCATTTAAATCTTTTAAAGACAATACTTCACCTCTGGCCATATTGATAATGTATTTAAGATTTCTAAAAGAATTTAAATAATCGTAATCGAATAGATGAGAGGTTTCATACGTCAAAGGGATGTGAATACTCAAGACCTCAGTCCTTCGTTTAAAATCAGTGAGATCAACTTCTTTTACATAATTTATATCTGAGGTATAACCTTTTTTATACTTGTCATAAGCTATTATCTCACAATCAAACCCACGTAATTTCTCCGCAAAAGCGCTCCCCATAAATCCAAAACCAAAGATACCCACCACTTTATTTTTCAACTCATGGCCTCTGTTAGATTCCCTGTCCCACAGATAAGAACGCACCTCCTGATCAGCTAACCTCAATTTATTTAACAACATCAGTAGCATTCCAACCCCATGCTCACCTACCGCATCCCGATTTCCTTCTGGCGCATTGAATAATATAATGCCTTTTTTAGCCAATAAGTCCACATCAATATTATCCACTCCAGCCCCAGCCCTACCTATAAACCTCAATTTTTTAGCCTTGAGAATTAATTCATGATCAACGGTGGTCTTACCCCTAATGATCAGTCCAACATAATCTGGCAATATTTGTATCATTTCCTTTCGCGTGATATCAGGGCGATAGGAACACTCTAAACCAATACCACGAAATACCTCATGAATCGAATCATGCATTTGGTCTACCACCAATATTTTTTGATTTAAGGGCATTATAAATTGTACAAAAAGACGGCAATGGAAAAGTAAACTGTGAGTCCCAAAAGATCATTTGCCGTAGTAATAAATGGGCCTGACGCAATGGCTGGATTGATCCCAAACCGATCTAACAACAGGGGCGTAATAGTCCCCATAAATGTAGCCAAAAGCACCACATTGAGCAGAGCTATTGAGGCGGTAAGAGCAAGTAATTGATCCTTAAACAGCAGCATGATCGCCCCAAAGACCATTAAAGAAAGAATGCTCCCATTGACCATGGCAACATAAAACACTTTTAACAATCTATTTCCCAAAGTATCACTGAACCCATTTTTTCCAGCTAAACTTTGAATAACTATAGCAGATGATTGAATGCCTACATTACCTCCTGTGGCCATGATTAAGGGTATAAATAAAGATAAACGTGCGATTACGTTGAGTGCACCTGAATAATAATCAGCGATTTGTGCCGCAATCAAGCCTCCTGTCATACCTATCACTAACCAAGGAAGTCGTGCCTTGGAAATAACCCAAACTCCATCATCTTCTTCTATGTCTGAGGTCACTCCAGACATTAATTGTCTTTCTTCTTCTGCCGATTCAGTAATGACATCTACCACATCATCAATGGTAATTCGGCCTACGAGCTTTCCCCTCACATTCACCACAGGTACGACATCTAAGTCATATTTTTGCATGATATTGGCTACTTCTTGCGACTCAAGGAATATACCCACAGAAATAATGTTTTCTTCAAATATTTCGGCTACTTTTTTATAATCATCTGCTAAAAGAATACGTTTCAAACTCACCCTACCTTTTAATCTATCCTGTTGATCTACCACATAAACAGAATATATTTTTTCAACATTCTCCGCTTGGATCTTAATTTCCTCAATGCACCTTTTGACTGTCCAATTCTCTCTTGCCTTGACCAATTCTTTGGCCATCAGCCCACCTGCGACATCCTCATCATAACGAATCAAATCCAAAAGATGTCCTACTTTTTCTTCATTTTTAATCTCCTCCAAGATTTCCTCTCGGCGCTGAGGGGACAATTCGTTCAATAAGTCTGCACCATCATCGGAATCGAGTATCTCAATGAAATGAGACAGCTCATTGATGGAGAAATATTCCATAAACTCTACACGGAAATCTTCCTCTAATTCTACCAAAACATCGGCGGCAATGTCTGAAGACAGTATATCAAATACATATTTAGCCTCTTCAATGCCTATTTCAGTAAGTATTTCACAAATATCTGCAGAACGGACCCCTCCCAAGGACTCTTGAATGTAAACATCATCTCGATCAGTTAAAGCTAACTTGAAACGCTCTAGAAATTCTTTCGAAAACTCAAATTCCATTATTTTTTCCATGCCTCCTCGATTTTTTCCACCAAATCAATGAAATCTTGAACAGATAACTGTTCAGCGCGTCTATTAAAAACTTCTTGCGCAGTCAAAGTATTGGGTAAATTTAACTCTTTTAATGCGTTTCTCAAGGTTTTACGCCGCTTCCCAAATCCTGCTTTAACCACGCGCTTCAACGTCTTTGCGTCGAAGTCTAAGCGATTGTTTCTCACTAGCTTGATCACTGCTGAATTTACTTTGGGCGGGGGGTCAAATACCATAGGGTCTACCGAAAACAAATATTCAATATCATAAAATGTTTGCAACAGCACACTTAATATCCCATAAACTTTGTTCCCATGTTTAGAAACAATACGTTCGGCAACCTCTTTTTGAACCATACATACGACCTCTTCAACACGATCGTGATGTGCATAAACTTGGAAAAATATCTGGGAAGAGATGTTATAGGGGAAATTTCCTATCACCCGAATGGGAGTTTGGTACTCCATTAAATTTTCTTTCAAAAAATCTTTTAACTGAAATTTCTCTACATGATCGGGGTATTTTTCTTTCAGATAATCAATGGAAGCTTCATCAAGATCAAAGGTCATCAACTGATCATTTTGTAGTAAGTGCTGTGTAAGCACCCCCATACCAGGACCTACTTCAAGCAGACTTCCTGATCCTTTCCCTATCGCATCCACAATATCTAGGGCGATCGTCTCATCTTTCAAGAAATGCTGACCTAAATACTTTTTTGGTTTTAATTTTCTCAAGGTAATCGCTAAAAAAATGTAATTTTGTACCCTTTAAACAAATTTCATGGGCCCTAATAATCTCGATCACAAATCTATACCAATCATCGGAATAAGTATTGGAGATCTCAACGGAATCGGCATCGAAGTCACACTAAAAAGTTTAGAAAATGCCTCTCTTTTTTCTAAATTGACCCCTGTCATTTATGCTTCGATGGAGGTACTTAATTTTTACTCAAAGTTACTTAAAAAGTCTCATTTGAGTTTTCATCTCATCTCAAAACCTCAACAAGCTTTACCTCTAAAAATAAACGTAATATCGGTTTGGGAAGAATTCGTCATCATCACACCAGGTAGACCCAACGATATAGGAGGTAAATATGCCAAAAAATCCCTCGAATCAGCTGTTGCTGATTTAAAAAATGGATCCATCAATGGTTTGGTTACCGCACCTTTAAGTAAAGAGTTGCTTAATGAACAAGGTTTTTCGTTTCCAGGTCATACCGAATACCTTGCAGCAGCGTTTGAAGTCAATGAAAATCTGATGTTGATGGTAAAGGATGGGCTACGAGTGGCTGTCGTTACCGGTCATATACCTATAGCACAGGTAGCAGAAAGCCTTACGATAACACTCATCTCAGAAAAGCTGCAAATTCTCATCAATTCCTTACAGACTGATTTTGGCGTTAAAACTCCAAAAATAGCCTTAATAGGCTTAAATCCTCATGCAGGCGAAAATGGCTTGTTGGGTGACGAAGAACAAAATACAATCGATAAAGTCATTGCCCAATTTAATCTTAATGGATACGCTGTCAAAGGGCCTTTCCCTGCTGATGGTTTTTTTGGAAGTGATGAATATTTAAAATTTGACGGTATTTTAGCGATGTATCATGATCAAGGTTTGATTCCTTTTAAATTATTATCCAGGGGTTCAGGTGTGAATTTCACAGCGGGACTCCCGGCAGTCAGGACTTCGCCTGCCCATGGTACAGCTTTTGATTTGGCAGGTAAAAACAGCGCTGACCCAAGTTCTATGATCCATGCATTGTTACTGGCAGGTACGTTGGCGAAAAATAAAGATCATTGATTCTTATTTCTAATGAAGAATTCTTTGGGATTATCGGGGCATTCTACATAAATTTGCGGTTCTTACAATCTAATTAGGTGAAAACTAAAGTTTTAAAGTCTTTTGAGATTAATTTGTCGCGACTTAAGAATGGTATACACCATTTTCAATTTGAATTGGCACCCGATTTTTTCGAAACTTTCGAAAATAATTTGGTGGAAGATGGCTTTGGTAAAGCCTCGTTAGTTATGGATAAATCTGAGTCCATGATGGCCTTAAATTTCACTATTGAAGTTGATATTTTGTTGATCTGCGATGTCTCTATAGAAAGTTATCGAGAATCCTTAAATTGTCAAAAAAAGCATATCGTAAAGTTTGGTTTGACCAGTGAAGAACTAAGCGATGAAATAAGTACTATAGATATGGGGATGCAAATATTGAATGTTTCTGGCTACATCTATGAATTTGTGTCGCTAGAGATCCCAATGAAAAAAGTACACCCTAGGCTAAGAGGCCAAGAAAGAGCTGATTTAGTTTATAAAGACGAAACCTCTTCCTTAAGTGATCAAGAGAAGGAAAACAAGTTTGATCCAAGATGGGAAGTACTGAAAAAAATAAAATTATAATCTAATAATCAATATACAATGGCGCATCCAAAACGAAAAATTTCGAAAACAAGAAGAGATAAGAGAAGAACTCATATAAAATCTTCTCCAAAAAATTACATTATCTGTCCAACCACAGGAGAAGCCCATTTGCCCCATCGTGCCTTTTGGCATGAGGGTAAACTTTATTATAAAGGAAAGGTAGTTATTGAAAAAGAAGTTTTAGCTTAGAAATTGAGCGGTCTGGCTTTGAATCATCCATTTTGATTCAATTAGCAGATCATACGATATATGTCAAAAATCACGGCTGCTATTACCGGTATCAACGGCTACGTCCCCGACTATGTCCTGACCAATGATGAATTGGCAACAATGGTGGACACCAACGATGAATGGATCGTAAGCAGAACAGGAATCAAAGAAAGGCGAATCCTGAAGGGCTCGGGCAAAGGCGTCTCTATTATGGCCGTAGAAGCTGTTAAAGGGCTTCTCCAAAAAACCAAGACGGCCCCTGAGGAAATTGATGCGATCATTTGTGCCACGATTACGCCCGATTTGACGTTCCCGGCTACCGCTAATCTCATTGCTCAAAAGGTAGGAGCGAAAAATGCCTTCGGTTTTGACCTTGCTGCGGCCTGCTCTGGGTTTTTATTCGCCCTAAGTACAGGTGCTAAATTTATTGAATCGGGTTCGCACAAAAAAATAATTGTCATTGGTGCCGATAAGATGTCATCCATTTTAGATTATAAAGACCGCACCACTTGCATCATCTTTGGAGATGGGGCTGGGGCTGCCCTGCTCGAGTCCAATCATGAGGGTTTAGGTATCCAAGATGCTATTTTAAAATCCGATGGTTCTGGAGAGCAATATCTAAATATCAAGGCCGGAGGAAGTCGCTATCCAGCGAGTCTCGATACCGTCCAAAACCATGAGCATTATGTCTATCAAGAAGGATCTGCCGTTTTTAAATTTGCCGTGACTAAAATGGCGGGAGTCGCCAAAGAAATCATGGATAGAAATGATTTAAAGGGCTCAGATATTGCTTGGTTAGTTCCCCATCAAGCCAATAAAAGAATCATCGATGCCACAGCCAAACTTATGCAGATCTCGGATGATAAAGTCATGATGAACATCTCTAGGTACGGCAATACGACGGGAGGTACCATTCCCCTTTGTTTATGGGACTATGAAGCACAACTTAAAAAAGGAGATAATTTAATCTTATCTGCCTTTGGAGGAGGGTTTACTTGGGCCTCTATTTTTTTAAAATGGGCTTACAGCCCCGAAAATTAAGGATATTATGGCAACTACTGCTGATATTAAAAATGGGTTAGTGATTGAATATAATCATGATTTGTTCTCGATTGTTGAATTTCAACATGTCAAACCTGGGAAAGGACCTGCTTTTGTGAGAACAAAATTAAAAAGCATGTCCACCGGTCGCGTCATTGACAATACCTTTTCTGCAGGTCATAAAATTACAACGGCGCGGGTAGAACGTCATAAGTACCAATACCTGTACAAAGATGACATTGGTTATCACTTCATGCACACAGAGAACTACGAACAAATCCCGATTGATTTTAAATTAATTAATGCACCACAATTCCTTAAAGATGGAGAAGAAGTTGAGGTACTCGTACACACCGAACAAGAAAAAATTTTAGGGGCTGAAGTCCCCCAATACGTGAATTTAAAAATTGTTTATACCGAACCTGGATTGAAAGGAGATACGGCCACGAATGCAACTAAACAAGCGGAATTGGAAACGGGTGCGATCATCCAAGTCCCCTTATTCATCAATCAAGATGAAATCATTAAGGTGGATACAAAAAATGGATCCTACTCCGAAAGAGTCAAATAATTATCCTAGATTTATCCTGAAAATAAAAAAATATTTAATAAGAGACTAGAAACAAAGATGAAAGTAAAAGAAATCCGCGATCTTATCGACTATATAAAAAGTACCGGCCTCGAAGAGGTAAATATTGAAACCGAAACATTCAAAGTCAAAATTAAACGGTCTTCTGACGTCGTTTCACAACCCCATTTCTCACCTGCCCCATCCTTACCTCAGGTTGCACCCCAACAAGCTCCAGAACCCACGAGCGATGGTTTGACTCCAATGCCCAAAGAGGTAGAAGATCAAAAACATATCACCATCAATTCACCCATGATTGGAACCATTTACATGGCACCAAATCCCGAATCTCCAGACTTTCTAAAAGTGGGAGATATCATTAAGCCCGGAGATACCGTCTGTGTGGTAGAAGCTATGAAGCTTTTCAACGAGATAGAGGCGGAAGTTTCCGGTACAGTAGTAAAAATATTGGCAGAAAACGCAAATCCTGTGGAATATGACCAACCTCTATTTTTAATTGATCCTTCTTAGATAAATAAGCTATGTTTCATAAAATTCTTATTGCAAATCGAGGAGAAATTGCACTTCGAATCATTCGAACTTGTAAGGAAATGGGTATAAAGACCGTAGCCGTCTATTCTACCGCAGATAAAGAAAGCTTACATGTACGCTTTGCGGATGAGGCAGTATGTATCGGCGCGGCGCCCAGTAAAGACTCCTATCTTAACATTCCAAATATTATTTCAGCAGCTGAAATCACCAATGCGGATGCGATACATCCCGGCTATGGGTTTTTAGCTGAAAATGCTGAATTTTCTAGAGTTTGTGAAGAGTACGGGATCAAATTCATTGGAGCAAGTGCTGATATGATCAATAATATGGGGGACAAGGCGACTGCCAAAGACACCATGAAACGGGCAGGTGTGCCTACGATTCCTGGATCAGCGGGGATCATTGATTCAATAAAAGAGGGTAAACTTATTGCCAAGGATATTGGATATCCCATCATGCTCAAAGCCACAGCAGGTGGTGGTGGACGTGGCATGCGGTTGGTTAAAAAAGAGCAAGAGTTTCAAAATGCTTGGGACAGTGCGCAGCAAGAGTCCAGTGCCGCTTTTGGAAATGATGCCCTTTATCTTGAAAAATTTATAGAAGAACCTAGGCATATTGAAATTCAAATCATAGGAGATGCCACCGGTAGGGCCTGCCACCTATCCGAACGAGATTGCTCCATTCAAAGAAGACATCAAAAACTCGTAGAAGAAACTCCCTCTCCTATCATTACTAAGAAACTTCGAGAAGATATGGGTAAAGCGGCCATTAAAGGAGCTGAAGCCATCAAGTATGAGGGAGCCGGTACGGTAGAATTTCTGGTTGATAAGTATGGAAAATTTTATTTCATGGAAATGAATACCCGGATACAAGTAGAACACCCTATTACAGAAGAAGTCACAGATTATGATTTGATCAAAGAGCAAATAAAAGTAGCTGCCGGCATTCACATTTCAGGAGAAAATTATTTCCCTCAAATGCATTCAATTGAATGTCGTATCAATGCGGAAGATCCACGAAAAAACTTCAGACCTAATCCAGGTAAAATAACCAATTTACATTTCCCAGGAGGACATGGGGTACGAGTAGACAGTCATGTTTATGCTGGATACACCATACCCTCACACTATGATTCCATGATTGCCAAACTCATCGTAACGGCACAAACTCGAGAGGAAGCATTGATAAAAATGAAAAGAGCCCTTGAAGAAATGGTTATAGAAGGTGTTGAAACGACCATTCCCTTCCATTTGAAACTGATGGGCGACGAACAATTCAAGTCAGGAAATTTCACTACCGCCTTTTTGGAAACCTTTGATTTCGAGTCAATTTAAGCAAAAACCCAAAAATCCTCTACAGGTTTTTTACCCCATTGAGTGAAGTGATTTTCAATTTCTGACTTAGCTGAAGGTGCAGCAATGACTACCATAATCTGGGGTCTGTCCAGACCTTTAATCGATGAAAAGTGATATATTTGGTGGCCTAATATCTCTTTCCCTATTTTACGTTCATTATCACATACCCAATGAATCTCTTGCTCGTATTTCGCTAAGACCTTTATAAGGTCTTTTCCATTGCGTCCTGCACCCCAAACCACCAAGGGTCGTGATGAATCTCTATCCAATTCAAAAAAATATTTCAATTTTAACTCAAAATATCTATTGTCTTTATATTCTGTCCAAGTCCGAGAAATGCGATCTTCTCGATCCCTCCAAAAATGAAGTATTTTATCCATCCCTATGATTTTATAGCCCTTACGATAAAATCTAAAGCATAAATCATAATCCTCTGGATAAACGTCGGGGTCAAAGGCGCCTACAGCACTAAAATCTTCTTTGTGAATCAACCAACAATGAGAAGGAATTACACATTCTTTATAAATCTGTTGGTAATGCGTACTCGTTTTTGCTACTTGATTCAGCCATTGGTCGTATCGTTGAAATCCAGGCCCTACGGTTCCATTTTCAACAAAATGCTCCACTCCCCCGGCTACAACAACACCTTTCCCATGTACTGCCCAAACGTCAAACATGGCTTCCAATTTATCTAATGGCATGTAATCATCCGAATCCATGCGATTGATTAAAGTCCCACGACAATGTTGATATCCTTCTTTTAAGGCCGGATTAAGTCTGTGACCCGTGCTTTGAAAAATTCGAATCCTTTCATCTTGCTGCCTATAATCATTTAATCGTTCCCATGAATCATCAGTAGAATGGTCATTGACCGCTATAAGTTCCCAATTTTCGTAGGTCTGCATAAGGATGGAATCGAGACATTCGGCCAAATAAGGACCCGTATCCTTTACTGCCATTATAATTGAGATGAGCGGTCTTGATTCCATTTGATGAGGTCTTGGTGATATGAAAGAAGTATTATGATCGCAATGATACTTAAAGCGATCGGATGATGAGCCATCTCGTCGGTCTGCTTAAATTTATAACTTAATCCAAGACCATGTTGTTTATTGAAAGCCATCGCCGCCTAAGCTCTTAGAGACCTCTCCTAAGATACATCCTTGTAAGAATGAATGCCTCTTTTAGGAAACCAAACGCATCATCTCGTCCATGAGCCGCTCTCACAAGCGTTCTTCAGATTTTTTCAGATCAAAAAACACACTTCAGTAACAACATCAGATCAAGTACCTATTAGCGTTTTTTTTAAGGCTTTCCAATTATACTAACCTTATACTTAAAAAAAGCTATTCTTTATTATAGATCAACGCATGCCTTACAAATGCAAACCACTTGCTATCGGGTGAGGGGTGTGAAAACCAATCATTAAATCCATTATTGGATAACTGTTCTTGATTGGATCCATCAGCGTCCATTCTCCAAATCTGCATGCTTCCCGTCCGGACAGAATTGAAATAAATCTGACGCCAACTGAACGAATAATCAGGACCATCATCAAGGCCTTCAATATAGGTCAATCGATGCTCCTCACCACTGGCAAAATTGATGCGATAAATATCGTAATTACCTCCTCTTTCGGCGCAATAAACTAAACTTTCTCCATCTGGAGACCAACCGTACCAATATGAAGATCCTGCTTTTATAATCAGGTTTGGAAGCCCTCCCTCAATAGGTAAAGTATAAATTCTAGATCCTATTATCGAGTCATTATTTGAAATGGCCAACATTTTTCCGTCTGGTGATATCCCATGATCATTATTACAGTCTTGAGCAAAACCAGTATCTATTTTCTCCTTTTTTTTTTATCAAAATCGAATTTATAAAGATTTCCTCCTTAATTATAGATCAAAAATTTACCATCTTGACTCCAATTAAGTGCCTCAAAAAGTGTACCTACCTCTTCATGAATTACTTCTCTTCGATCTGTATTAACATTGTAAATCTCTAATCTACTGACTACGGTTTGCGAATGCATTGACATAGGTAATTATAATTGTAATAAAATCTTAATTAATAATTGCATTCGTTACTTTTTACTAAGATAAGTATTCATCTATTTATAAAATAAACTAATCTTTTTATATGGTAAGACCATAATCTATCCTCTTTCGGTCATCTTGTCAGTAAAATGATTTGGATCGTTTTTTGTATTATTCAGAGCATATGGCAAAATCAAAAGTAACCCTTAATCACGTTTTTAAGACTATTATTTGGCCCAGAAAAAAACCTATCCTGATAGGCCTTTTTTTGATTATCCTGAGCAGACTTGCTAGTTTGGTCTTACCCGGAGCCAGTCAGTATTTAATGGATGACGTAATCATCAATAAAGATATAGAAATGCTTAAGACCTTGCTTTTATGGGTGATTGGAGCCATCACCATACAAGCCATAACCTCCTTTTTATTAACTAAAATATTAAGTGTAGAAGCCCAACACCTGATTGCTAAACTCCGCGTTCAAGTCCAAAAGAAAGTAATCTATTTACCAACCCGATTTTTTGATAACACAAAGTCGGGCGAATTAGTCTCTCGTATTATGACTGATGTTGAAGGGGTTCGAAATCTGGTAGGAACAGGTCTTGTTCAGCTTGTTGGAGGCGTACTGACCGCCTTTATTTCCTTGGCCTTATTGATTGGGATAAGTCCGATGATGACCGTTTATGTGCTCGTTCCTGTCGCGATTTTTGGGGTTGTCTCATTGAAGGCCTTTGGATACATTCGTCCTGTTTTTCGGGAAAGAGGCAAAATAAATGCAGAGGTCACGGGTCGACTTACAGAAACGTTGAATGGCGTACGTGTGATCAAAGGATTTAATGCAGAAAAACAGGAAATTAAATCTTTTGAAGAGGGGACTGAAAAGTTATTTTTAAATGTAAAGAAAAGTCTTACTGCTACGAGCATTATCACCAGTTCAGCCACCTTTTTACTAGGCCTCTCGAGTACAGGGATTATGGGCATAGGAGGTTACATGATCATGAACAATGACCTTACTATAGGTCAATTTTTATCCTTTACTTTATACCTTGGATTCATGATTGCTCCGATCGTTCAGATGAGCAATATTGGAAGTCAACTCACCGAAGCTTTTGCTGGACTCGATAGAACAGAAGAATTGATGAATATGGAATCCGAGGATGATGGTTCGATTCGAACCCAAAAAATCAAAAATATAGAAGGGCATGTGCAGTTTAGTAACGTGACCTTTGGGTATGAGGAAGAAAAAAAGGTGCTCCATGATATCTCCTTTGACGCACGTCCTGGATCCGTCACTGCTTTGGTAGGATCATCTGGATCTGGGAAGTCAACCATAGCGGCACTAGCGGCTAGTTTCGTTACTCCAAATGCAGGAACTATTACCGTTGATGGGCATGATCTATCACTTATATCCTTGGAAAACTTTAGGAGTCAGTTGGGTGTGGTACTTCAAGATGATTTTTTGTTTGAAGGTACCATCAAAGAAAATATTTTATTCCCAAGACCCAACGCAACTGACGAAGAAGTAGTTGCAGCAGCAAAGGCGGCTTATGTCACCGAATTTACCGATCGCTTCGAAGAGGGTATGGCCACCGTTATCGGCGAACGCGGAATCAAATTGTCAGGAGGTCAACGACAACGCATAGCTATTGCTCGAGCCATCTTAGCCAATCCCAGAATATTGATTTTGGATGAAGCCACCTCCAATTTAGATACAGAAAGTGAATCATATATTCAAAAAAGTCTTGAAAATCTAATGGGAGGTAGAACTACCTTCGTCATTGCCCACAGGCTGAGTACTATACGAAGAGCTGATCAAATTTTGGTGATCGAAAATGGATTGATCGCTGAACAAGGCACGCATGACGATTTGATAAGTGAGGAAGGTAGATATTTTGAATTGTATACTTACCAAGCAAGAATATAATCTTGGGTTTTTTTATCCTAAAAGAGGTAGAAGAATAATATTTATTTAAAAAAAGAAAAAAAACTATTGATGCTGAATTGCACTTTTGACCATGTCTACCGGCCCCAATTTTTGCTCATCTATCAATTTTTTCTTGCCTTGTATGAGCTGCAATTCGGCCGGTGCAAAACTCAATTCTTTGGTTTTTTGGAACACCTGGTCAAAAAATAGTCTTGCTTCAGACAACTCGCCTTTACCAAAATGATAGGCATTTACGCTTTTCTTCAAAGGAGCTCCAGGAATGACAAAATAAATCACCGCATTCACCGAATAGGTAGGTTTGAATACCTTTAGGAAATTATCAATTCCTGACTTAACATTGTTTGAAAAATTATTAATTGCGTTCCCTAATCCCATAGTTGATTAAAATAATTTATCAAACTTATCATTTTGAGCGATATGAACCAACCCATCTCAAAAAAAAAATCAAAATATTTACCTCCAAGTACTACTTCTGACTTTCTTAAATGCTCTAATTACATCCTTTTGACTGATCTGTCCAACCAGTTTCCCCATATAAACGACAGGAAATCTTCTCAGCTTTCTTTCTAGAAACATCTGTGCCACTTCAAAAATATTCAATGCAGGTACTATATAAACCACTTCTTTAGTCATGTAAGATGAAACGGAACCTGTATCAATGGGCATGTTATGGTATTTACCCCTGATGATTTCCTTCATGCAATCTGATTCTGATATCATTCCAACCAATTCATTTTGATCATTGACTACAGGTGCCCCTGAGATGTTTTTACTCAACAATAAATTCATTGCCTCAATGATAGATTGATCTGGTTTAAATTTAATTAACCTGGTTGCCATATAATCCTTAACTAAAAGTTGTTGCTTATCAACCAACTTGGGCATTTCTAAACCTCGATAACTTTTTACCATTTTAGCATATATTTATATATGAAGTATTAGAAGATAGAGAAAATGAAGAAATTATGCAAATAAATTGAGTAAATATTACCGTTTATCAAATAGTATTTTAAAAAATCATAGGAAAGTAAGTATGTTTTACCTTAGTAATGCCTAACCTTAATGCTTGTTCAATATCTTCGTAAAGATCATCCACATGCTCTAGACCAATGGACAGACGAATGAGACCTGGTAAAATACCAATAGCTGTCCTATCCGTTGTGGGCAACTTGGCATGAGTGGTTGATGCCGGGTGCGTTGCAATCGTTCTCTTATCACCTAAAATGGCCGTTAATGAAACTAAATCCAATTGATCTAAAAAAATTCGTGCCCGCTCAAAACCTCCTGCTATGACGAATGAAATGATACCTCCTCCAGCTTCATTTGCTTTTTAGCTACCTCGTATTGCGTATGACTAGGTAAAAAAGGATATTTAACTAACTCAATTTGAGATAATCGCTCTAGTCGTTGGCTTCAGGAAAGCACATTTTCACAATGTCGATCCATTCTGACGGCTAACGTTTCTAAGCTTTTTGATATTACCCAAGCGTTGAAAGGTGCTAAAGCAGGACCAGAATGACGTGCAAATCCCTTGACTTTTTCTGTCAAATGTTTCTTCCCAGCAATCAATCCACCCAAAACCCTTCCTTGACTATCTAAATATTTGGTAGCCGAGTGAATGACCAAATCGGCATCTTATTTAATGGGCTGCTGTAAATAAGGTATGGGAAAACAATTGTCAACCACATTAATGAGATGATATGCACTTGAAAATTCTCCTAACCATTTTAAGTCAATGATATCTACTCCTGGATTTGTAGGTGTCTCAACGAATATAAGTCGGGTGTTTTTTCTTACGGCCTTATCCCAATTTTCGGTATCATCAAAGTCAACGAAAGTAGTCTCTATACCCCAAGAAGGTAATATTTTAGTCAAAATGTTATGGGTAGATCCAAAGACAGAACGACAAGCCAGGACATGATCGCCCTGACTTAATAGAGCTCCAAATGTTGAGAAAATGGCAGCCATTCCAGTTGCCGTGGCCCAGCCTGCCTCCGCCCCTTCCAATAACTTTATTTTTTCAATTAATTCTGTAACATTTGACTTTGAGAATCCGCTGTAAATATTCCCTTCGAGTTCATCGGCAAACATCGCTTCCATTTATGCTGAATAATCAAAAACAAAACTAGAAGTTAAAGGTAAGGGTGTTAAATGTTCCCTTTGCTCAGAACGTACTGTTTGTGTTCTGATGGCCAAAGTTTCAAATCTTTTAACCTTCATGATTATAATATTTCAAATAAGATATGACAATGCCTTCCATCTGTTTTTCATTCGAATGCTTACCCATTTTCAGTGTGGAAGACTATCCTTAAAATGTCCATAGCAGTAAGTCCCCAAGATTGCAAATAGAATAGGAATCAAGATAATAGTATTTCCCGCACCTAAATGCACAAATAATGGACCTGGGCAAGCAACTACCAAAGACCATCCCAATCCAAAAATGAGTCCCCCCCCCATAATTGGGATTTTAATTGAAAAAGCTTTTTGGATAAGTCGATGGGTTGCCTCTTAAAAACTTATTAGTTTAACTTTTTTATAATAAGCACCGAAATGGCGCCAAAACCCACTGCCGAACCGATGATCCCAAACATATAAAATGATTAAAATGAAATATCTCTACAATTATATACTAAGAAATGGCTTCAGATTTTATCAAAATAAAACCAAAATAAAACCCCGCTATGACAAACTTAATCCACTTCATAAAATCGAATCTAAAATGAGAAATGTGCCCAAAAATCCGCCTATGAAAAATCCAATAACTGCAATCAACGAGCCGAAACTAAGTAATGATAATCCCGTAATAGCATGGCCTATGCACATCCGTTGGCATATCTCAAACCAAATCCAATACATAATCCACCAAAGGCACTCATAAATATTTCCTCCCCAAAACTCCTTGTAAAACTCGATATGGGCAATATCCCTTCAATCAAAATAGACCTTGAATCGAAATATAATTGAGCCGCATCACTTAAAACTCCTTGTTTTACTTCAACCCATTGCAGTAAAAAAATAGCAGAGAGAATAAGCCCAACGATAAACAATAGGTTCCAAATATGATTTTTTAAATCATCATTAAAGTATTCAATTTTTTCCAATTCAAGGCACATCCCACGTGTCTAAAAACAGAAGAAACTCCAAATTGTTTATTGCTAGAGAGTAATAATAAGGGAACGGTCATGCCCAATAATGGACCCGAGACATACTAAGGCCAAGGATTTTTAATAACCTCCATTAGTTTTTCCATAGTTTGAATTTAAAAGTAAAAATATTGATGAAGTAAGATGAATGATATCCTCTTTAGATACCCAAAACAGTGCGCATTTAGGATATTCTATAAAATGTGATTGTTGATTACACGAAAAGTTATGCTAAATATCGCAGCAACTTATGTATGTGAAGTAGGTGGAAAAGGAGTTGAGATGATTGGAATGAATCGCATTCCATATTGCTTGGGTACTGAGACTTTTCATGTTAATCATAAGCATTTAATTTATTTATCAGAAATTAGCACCTACCTCTTCGAAGGGGGGTTGCTAGCGCATCATCGAGCCTGTCTCTAAGCACTTCTTAATAAATCGAGCTACATGTTCGATTTGGCAATAAACCTCTATTATTCATATAAGTTTGACAAACCAATTATAAAATATTTATCCCCATAAACGATGGGAGTATTCAAATTCAATTATTCAAGATTTTGATCATTCCGAAGGTTGTGAAAAAAGACTAGACAAAATGAATCTAACAGTGATTCAAAAATAAAATTTGCATTAAGTGCTCAAAGTTTTACACTAGTCCATTTCATCGTATTAAATTTCAATGAAATTAAGCCTATTCTCCTAAGTCCCAAAATAAATAATACTGATAACATCATCTTGATTAGTTGTTCCTTTTTATGAGTAAAACTAAAAGATTATTGATATACGACATGTACCTAAAACATTCAGATCAATACAGCCTTTTTTTAATTTCCATCTTTCTTTTTGAGACCTTTGAGTTTCCCCCCTAGTTTTGATTTGATCTGATCGGTCAATACTTCGTTGGCCTCTTCCTTTATATCCTCTCCCTTTTTTTCCGCTTCTAACTTGAGTGCAGCTGCTTTCTTATCCGCTTCTACCTTCAAAACAGCCTTCTGCTTATCTAGTTCTTCTTGAATCTTCTTTTCGGCTAATTTTTGCTGCTTTTTGAGTTTATTTTTTGCTCGCTCTTTGGCTAAATCTTTGATTTTCTTATCACCGGGACTTTTTTTAGTATTAGAAATTTCATCTAACCGAAATTGAGGATCTTCATAATTTCTTTCGATCTTAATTTTTATCCTCACCTCTTCAGCTACCAGATCATTCAAGCCCGTCAAGGAAGCAATCATATTATTGGCCGCTGCCCCTAAGTTGCCCGTTTTAAGATCGGTCTCAAGGGTATAATCCATATTCGCCTGGATACCTGAAATCCCACTTGACCCATAAACGGTCGTGGTCCTTCCCGCTAATTTAAAATCGAAAGGTTCAATGATTAAGGTCCCGTCTTCGATGGTATATTCAAAATTAATATCTTGAAGTTTCAGCGTTTCTTCTTTATCCCCGGTTATTTTATTCAATCCTTTAATGAATTTGGGATTGCTATAGGTGGTCGACTCCAAGTCTATAAGGCCAAAGGTGAATAAAGATTCCATGACCGGCATCATAGCGGTATCTAACACCCCATCCGTAACGAATTCGGTGGAAAAAACACCCGCTAGGTCCTTCGCCATGGGCGCCATTTCCTGAATGGTATTAAATGAAGAGAATGTCTCTTTTATAGACATGGAGGATATCTTAAAATTAAAATTAAATAGTGGCAACGGAGGATTAGAATTATAAAACCCACTCATCAAAAAGCCTCCTGCTAAAAGATTAAAATCTAAATTATCTAACTGCGCAATGCCTTCACTCATCGTAATCTTCCCTTCCATATCATTGAACTCCAGGTTATCATATAACAAACGTCCAATCTGAGTGTTCAATGCTACATCGATATTGATCGGAATTCTTATTATTTCAAGCACTGCGGTATCCACTGCAGCATCCGTTACTGAAGTATCGGTCGCTGTGAGGAAAGGATTAAGATTTAATATTTTCGCATTGAAATTTAATTTTCCATGTAATACCTCTGAAGGCTCCAATGCATAGCCTATGAAGTTTTCTAAGGTACCTGTCATTTGGAGATCACTTTCACCAAAGAGGACCTTAAACTGAGTCAAAGCGATTTGCTCATTATCAAAACTCAAATCTGCTTCTGTAATCCTGATATCCACTGGGAGCGTTTCATCGGAAATACTAAAATCAGTTACCTGCACGCGACCTTTGGTAGGAAGTTGTTCATACTTTTCTTCTTCTATCAGAAGCATATTACCTGAGGTCTCAAAACTTCCAGAGATCAATCCTTTGAGGTCCATTCCTTCAACGGGTATGATCTGAAATATTTTACCTAAGTCAAGTCCTCCGCTGGCATTCAAATCCCAAGTATAATTTGCTAAATTGTTAAACTCCATTTGGGCCTGGAAATCTTGACCCTCCACCTGCATCGAAAAGTGAGGCATGGAAAAAGACAGCAAATCCATATTGACGCCCGGTATGACTAAAGCAGCTTCCAATTGAACCTCTTCAATAGGTAAGGGATATTCTTGGTAAGCCAAATAGCCATTGAATATCATGGCATTGATATTTATATCCGGTAACCGTAATTCGTTATAGACGCCACTTACCTTACCTTCGATACCTACCTCACCATCAGCGCTTACATTTTCCAAATAAGATGAATAATCACCCGGCAAAAGTGAAAGAATTGATTTAATAGACATATCCAGCGATTGAAATTCAATATCCAATACCATATCCGAATCTGCGGGAAGGATCACATCTCCATTCAAACCGACACTCAATGCTCCCAATGTCAATGAGTTGTCACTGAAAGTATATTTTGAGTCTGGTAAATTCATCTTCATGTTGAGGTCCGCATCGAAGGTCTTTTCTTTGAGATAATTTGTACCCTCATAATTTAGATCTACCGAAACAATGGTTGTTTTGGTCATTAGATCAAAGATATCTTGAGAAAAGTCTCCAGAACCTATATGATTAATACCTAGTAGTGAAGTATGAATTCCATTTAAAAGGTCGTCATACGTAAAATTTCCATCGATAATTTGCCATTTTTTTATCGCTAAACTGAACGTTAACTCCTCTTCAGTCGGAGTTTTCGAAGGGGTATTATCGGTAGTTTCTTTAAAAATATCATAATTGTTTTGTCCGTTGGATAAGGATAAAATAGTAATCTCGGGTGACTTCAGACTTATTTCATTAATCATTATTTGTTCTCCGGAGATCACAGATAGAAGATCAAGAGTGATTTCAAAAGAGGCTACTTGAATCAAAGTATCAGAGGCAAAAGTATCGATACCTGAAACCCCAAAATCCTTCATTGAAAAAGTGAAGTTTGGAAAATTTTCAAATAAAGAAAGACTGAACCCTTCTTGATCATAAAAAACATGGGCGTTTACTTGTTCCGCAATAGCATCATCAACCGCCTTTTTGGCGTCTTCCTTGAAAAGGATGGGTACGGCAATAAGAATCCCAAGTAGACTGACCAATAATACACCCAACACAACTAATGACTTTTTCATAATATCATATTTGAAACAAGAAAATATTTAGCCTTAAATATAGGCTTTTCATCCCTCAAGCAAGACCCTTATTTAATTTAACCAATTACATGAAGTTAAGAATCAAAAATATTGGACTTATTTAATTATGACTTCATTAAATGAGTCACCAACTATATTATTAAATATTATCATTTTTATTGAGCATATCAATTCAAAATTGTTCAAATTCGTGTTTTAGAAAACTTTTAGCAATTTTTAAATCAATCAAATAATTCAATTAATAATTACAAATGAAAAATATATTTAAAAAAATAATCATCGCTTCTTCCCTATTAGGACTTGTCTTTTTTTATGGATGTAGCGAAGACGACGTACTACCTATAGATGTAGTAGTGCCAAACATCGACATCTCCCTATCGGCAACGACCTCCGATGGCACCACTTTGGTGGATGGTGGAAACGTGAGTGCAGCGGATTCTTTCTCTATTGTCATTTCCATAACTGCAGAAGCAGGCTTCAATACTTTAAATACAAGTGGAGATGTTGCATCGAGTACTATCAATCGAAATGACTTGGATATAGCCTCTGGCACCACCAATGCTGAGGTCACTTTGACCGTTTCAACATCTAATTCCTTGGGAGACGGTAGCATCGATTTCGAGGCCGTTGATGAAGAAGGAAATACAGCAAACGCTTCTTTTTCTTTTGTCGTCGTTTCTCCGGCAGCCAAAATTCAGACTGCTGTGATGTTGTATGCTCCTCTTGGTGATAGTAGCTCTCAAACTTTTTATTCTATTGCCAATAATCAAACTTATAGCTTAGGTAATGTTATATCGACTTCCGATCCCGTATCAGCAAGTATCGACTTTGGTTACTATTACGGATCCAGTGATAATGCCGCATTGGCCTCTCCTGCTGAATATACTATCTATGACCTATCTGCGTGGGGATCACAAAATGCAACGACTTTAGCTGTCACAACCATCACAAGTGCTGAGTATCTTGAAATGGTTTCGGTCAGTGACATAGAAACGGCTCTAGCCGGTGTCGATGTGACCGATGCCAATGGTACCATAACCAATCTGTCTGCAAATGACATACTTATGTTCAAAACTGTAGATAACGTACAAGGTTTAATTCATGTAAGTACAATCACGGGTACAGATGGATCAGACGGTATGATCGAGCTTGAAATGAAATTAGCTGCAAGTGAATAAAAATTGTTTCCAAATAATTTAATAATAAAAAGCCTTACGATTAGATTGTGAGGCTTTTTTATATAAATAGGAGAAGAATCCATTAATATTGGCATAAAAACGAATGATAAAACTTCGATCTTGGCCGCTAATCAGCATGTTACTATTGCTATTAGGCTGCGCTACGGTACCCATCACTGGTAGGTCTCAATTGAGCATGATCAAAACCTCAGAATTGATCCCCATGAGTTTTCAGCAATACGATGAGGTCCTAAAGGCCAATGAAATTTCCGAAAATAATGCGCAGGCGGCTTTGATTAAAAAAGTAGGCATAAAAATACAAAAAGCAGTAGAAGCCTATCTTGAGAAGGAAGGACAAAGTGAGGCCCTCAATGATTTTGAATGGGAATTTAATCTGATCGAAGACGAAACGGTCAACGCTTGGTGCATGCCAGGCGGTAAGGTCGCTTTTTATACAGGAATCCTACCGGTATGCCAGGGAGAAAAAGGCATTGCTGTGGTGATGGGTCATGAAATTGCCCATGCCATTGCCAATCACGGTAGAGAGCGAATGAGCCAGGGTTTGATTACCAATGGGCTGTTGGCTTCACTCTCGCTTGCAACCCAAAACAAGTCAGCCTTAACCCGTGATATCTTACTCCAATCCGTAGGTGCAGGTACCCAAATAGGCATTCTGAAATTTTCTCGAAAACATGAAAGTGAAGCCGATAGAATGGGATTGGTCTTCATGGCCATCGCTGGTTATAATCCAGAGGCTGCCCCTGGATTTTGGAAAAGAATGGCCGAAATGTCCGATGGTTCTGGTGCACCCGAATGGGTATCAACGCATCCCTCCAACGAACGTCGTATTGAGGACCTTAAAAAACATCTTCCCGAGGCCTTAGAATATTATGATAAACATTAATTTCTACTGCTCTTATCACGCGATATGATTCGATGGCTACCTTTTTTCAGATTGATTGCACGAGCAGAGGGGATCTCTTTGCTTTCTTTCGCAATAACGATGCCCTTAAAATACCAATTATTGATTTTTTGGCCCAATCAGGTGGTTGGGATGATCCATGGACTGCTGTTCCTGCTTTATGTCATCACCTTGTGCTGGATTACTTTTAAATTTAACTGGGATTTTATTGCTTTTTGCCTGGCCTTTACTGCTTCATTTATCCCTTTTGGCACTTTTGTAATGGGAAAATACTATCTTCAAGGTAAAGATCATTAAAATGTATCAAGCTCACTCAGCTCAAGCCAACGCAGTTCTTTAACCTCGGCAAGAGTCTTTATTTGATCCAATTCAATACCCAACGCCGTCAATTTTTCATAATCGGTTTCCTTGGCCAAAGCATCTTCAATAGCCTTCTTTTGACTTTCACGGTGACTCAGCTCCTTTTCAATCTGCTCAAGCTCCCTTTTCTCATTAAATGTCATTTTACGCGGGCCATCTGCCACTTTCTTAGACCCATTGGTCTCGGTATTCGATGGTCTCTGGACAATTTCCTTCACTGACTTTAATCCACCTTCGATTGCACGATAATCGGTATAATTTCCTGGGAAATCTCGAATAATGCCTTGCCCTTCAAACACAAATAAATGATCAACCAGCTTGTCCATAAAATAGCGGTCATGGGAAACAATCATCAAACATCCATCAAATTTGTCTAGATAATCCTCCAATACATTCAGAGTCATGATGTCCAAATCGTTGGTAGGTTCGTCTAATACTAAAAAATTGGGGTTGGCCATGAGCACCCGTAGCAATTGAAGCCTCCTTTTTTCACCTCCACTCAATTTGCCTATAAGATTGTATTGCACACTGGGTAGGAAAAGAAACTGGGTTAAGAGATTAGAGGCTGAAACTTCAGATCCGTCCGCCAATTGAATAAACTCGGCTACCTCTTTCACTACTTCGATGACCTTCATTTGGGGATCGAAAACAGCTTCATCTTGAGTATAATATCCAAACTTTGTTGTTTGACCTATGTCCAGTTCACCTAAATCGGGAGTTAGATTTTGAGTCAAAATATTGAGAAATGTTGATTTTCCTGCACCATTAGCCCCCACGATGCCGATACGCTCTTTGCGCTGAAATACATAACTAAAATCATCAATGACTTTTTTATCATCAAAAATCTTAGAAATATGTTTGATCTCCATGATCTTCTTCCCTTGGCGATCGGATTTAAGATTGACCTCCATTTCACTCTTAGTTACCGTCTGACTGGCCTTTTCCTTGACGTCATAAAAAGCATCTATACGGTATTTCGCCTTCGTTCCACGCGCCTTAGGTTGTCGACGCATCCATTCTAGTTCTTTTTTAAGTAAATTTTTTGCTTTACCAACCGTGACAGCTTGCTGCTCTTCCCGATTTGATTTTTGTTGCAGAAAATCACTATAATTTCCGTGATATTTAAATATCTGACCGGCGTCAATCTCTAAGATTTCATTGGTTACGCGGTCAAGAAAATAGCGATCATGCGTCACCATCAATAAAGTGAGATTTTGGGTCGCTAAATACTCCTCTAACCATTCGATAATCTCTAAGTCTAGATGATTGGTTGGCTCATCCAAAATGAGCACATGGGGCTTCACGACGAGACATTGAGCCAAAGCTACCCGCTTTTTCTGACCACCAGACAATTCTCCCATTTTTTGATCCAAGGTATGAATCCCTAGTTTTCCCAAGATTTCTTTTACCTGATGTTCATAATCCCATGCATTCAAAGCATCCATTTGCTCGATAAAAGGAGATAAATCAACTACGCTTTCAGGATTTTTCTCCATTTTCATAAGCGCCGATTCATAATTTCGAATGGCCTTGAGCTCTTCTCGGTCTTTGGAAAAAACGGCTTGCATTACCGTATCCTCATCTGCAAACTCAGGATTTTGGGTCAAAATTGAAAGACTAATTCCTTTCCTAAAGGTGACTTCACCTGAATTGGGATGCAGTAAGCCTGCGATCACTTTAAGCAGCGTAGATTTTCCACATCCGTTGACTCCGACCAAGGCCGCTTTTTGACCTTGGTCAAGTCCAAAAGTAATTTCTTCAAATAATTGCTTTTCATCAAAGCTCTTGGTGAGACGCTCAACAGATAAATAATTCACTAGATAGATAAGATTAAATTCACTTGATCTGGCAGCATTAATCAACTGCCCAAACGCAAATGTAGATCCAAATATGCCCAGATATTCATCTATTAGTGCAAATATTTAAAAATGCATTTAACCTTTTGAAGGATTCCCAAAAGAAGTAGAATTCATCCTGTTATTGAAGCAAGTTTAACAAGGCTTCTAGACAAGAAAATCAGCAAAATTTGGCCTTTTCTCTGAGTTTTTTTTCAATGGCCTTAGCTGTGGGAGTAGCTGCCAATCCCCCTAAACCGGTACATTTAAGCTCATGCGTCATCTCATCTCCTACTTCCTTCATTGTCATGACTACTTCGTCGAAAGGAATCAAGGCTTCATAATCAGATAAAGCCATGTTGGCACAAGACAATGCATTAGACGACGCCATTACATTTTTACCCAAGCAAGGGGCTTCTACTCGATTGCCAATCGGATCACAAATAATGCCTAATGAATTTTGAAGCGCGAACGAAGCAGCCGCCACTCCTTGTTTTAAAGTGCCGCCTATCAAAGTGACCAAAGCAGCTGCCGCCATAGATCCTCCTGCGCCAGTCTCAGCCTGACATCCGGCTACTTCTGCTGAGAAAGTAGCATATTCGGCGATAAAAACACCAATGATGCCTGCCGAAAATAAAGCTTTAATAATGGTATCTGGATCCGAATCAAGTGCTTCTGCAGCCCCAAAGAGGGTGCCAGGCAACACACCACAAGATCCCGCTGTGGGTGCAGCGACAAAAACTTCCATGGCACTTTTCACCTCCATCATAGCTGTGGTATACATGATCATTTTATTGAGCATTCCCCCATTGAGCAATTGCCCACTATCATCTTTTAACTTGTATTTCGTGGACTGTACCGGTAATATCCTGTCATCATAATGGGTTCCCTCCAATCCTTTTTTTATTCCCTCTTTCATTATTTTGGCTATATTTTCCATTTTTAACCAAGCCGTTTTTTGAGAAATATTACCTCTTTTGGATTCATATAAAAGACCCAATTCCCATAATTCAAGCTTTTCTGAATTCCCTAACTCAATCATTTGGCTGCAATATCTAAAAGGGAGATTGGACGTATTTCCTTCCAAAATGGGGACCACTGGTTTCAACTGGCATACATTTGAGACCCCGGGTAAAGATTCAAGTTCGGCTATTTCCTCTTTTTTAAATTCAATAAGTGTACTGATCTCAAGGAAACTTGTCGTTAATCGAAGGTTCCTTTGCGCCCAATCAGGCAAGATAGATCGAAGTAATCCAAGGTTCTCTCCATAAATCAACACTACATATTTGTCCCCAAAAATAGAAACTTCTGCCCCATCTATATTGAGCACTTCCATCATACCACCTCCGATACTTATGGCCGACAGGGTATGAGTGATCCATTGATTTGAGATAGATATGCGATAATAGTTAGGATGCGGTGCCTCGTAATCTAAATAGTTTACGATAGTCTCGATACCTGCTTTTTCAAGGGCCGAACGGTAATGTGGCATTTGCTCATCATCCGCCTCCCAACCAAGTAGGCCACCATACAGTCCCATATCGGTCCCTTGACTCTCATGCGTAGTTACCAAAGATCCGTTGGGATCATAGTCTACCACAATAGCAGTGATCTGCTCATGCATGAGTTGCCTTAATAATAGGCCTATACGGCAAGCAGCCGCACTGTGCGAACTGGAGGGTCCTCGCATCACTGGACCCAAAACGTCATTGAAAATACTAGAAATAGCCAATATTCTTTATTTTAATGATCATAAATTTAATACAATAAAATATTAATCACACCATCTGATAAGGCCGCCCATCATTTTTAAGGATTTCGATGGAATATAAAAGCTATTAAATCAGATGATTTCAATTTATTAAGTTCCATATTTAAACCATGAAAAATCATTTGATCGAAGTTTGCGTAGATACCTTTTCAGATGCCTTAGCTGCAGAATCAAAAGGTGCAAATAGAATCGAATTATGCAGTCACTTGTCCTTAGATGGATTGACACCAGCGCTTGAATTGACAAAAAAAACGCTAGCTGCTCTTACAATCCCAGTCCATGTGATGATCAGGTCTCGAGCCATTAATTTTCAATACTTGCCTCACGAAATTGAGAATATGATTGAGACCATACATACCTACAAAGAATTGGGCATTAAAGGAATCGTTTTTGGTGCCTTATTGGTGGATTTTACGATTGATGTTCCCAACGTTGAGAAAATTGCAAAAGCAGCAGAGGGATTGAACTTTGTCTTCCATAAAGCCATTGACCTTACTCCGAATCCTGTTGTTGCTTCCCAAACTTTAGCCACTATCAAGGGCATTACCCACATTCTCACCTCTGGCGGTGCACCCACTGCTGCACAGGGTGCATCTGTTATTCGGAATATGGATGCCCACAGTCAACATATAAAAATCATTGCAGCCGGCAAAATAAACGATCTCAACTTGACTGCTATGATAGAATTATTAGGGATTACCGAGTATCATGGAAAACTGATTGTAGGTGATCTTAAAGAATAGAATGTACGAAAATGTATTAATCTTGAGGTGTGGAAGATCTGATACTTCTATTTTTGGCAAACTTTTTAACCATCTCAGTACTCATACCTACTTACAGCGAAATCAATTTTGACCTGTATCTGAACAAAGACTTTTCCAAGCCCATTGCCGCTAAAATACCTAGAGAAAATATCAAAATACGCCTGGATTATCTTTTCCCTTGGACGTATTATTGGAACGAATTCCCAATCTTAAAATTTATTGGCAGTTCCGACAGCCCTTAGACGCCATTTATTCTCTGAGAGTTGGGGTTTCAAAAACATGGGGTCATCATCCTCAACCTCCTGACTACAAAGATTGGATGCAGGAAAGCTTATTAAAAAGTTCGCACCACTGGAACTATATCAATTCCATCGGGTATGCATCCGTCAAAAAAATTGCAGCGGTTACCAAATTTGAAGATTTGGTAAGGGATTCGTCAAAATTTTCTATGGACATCTGCGTGCAATTGGAAATTGATCCAGAATTGCATGATCTAGAATTAAAATCATGGAATCGAAAGGTCCAAAACAACAATAATGAAGATTTCATCGAAGCTCTGACCTCTAGACCTTATTCTACCCAAGACCATCGTAAAAAAATAAATCGCTAGAAAGAAAATCCCACAAAAGAAAATATAGATGAAATTGTGCCCATGGTCCGTCAAACTGCCGCTCAATTTGGATACGTACTTTGAAATTCCCAATATTAGTGATTTCCCAAAATTTGCTACTTACATGAATTTTACATCATATTTGTAAAATATAGATTATATATTTATTCTTAATTCTCTAACTTATCAAACCAAAAATAACAACATCCACTTATGTCAAATTTATCTCCTTTTCACCTAGCTATCCCTGTCAAAAATTTAGTAGAGGCCAGAACTTTCTATCGAGATATCATACAGTGCTCTGAAGGTCGCAGTGATAAGCGATGGGTCGATTTTGATTTTTATGGTCATCAACTGGTGATACATGAAATAGCGCCATCCGCTGAGCCTGAAAAAGAAAATCATAATCCAGTAGATGGTCATGAGGTTCCCATCCCCCATTTTGGAGTTGTTTTGGAGATGACTCTTTGGAAAGATTTGTCTGAGAGGCTCAAAAGTCATTCAATTGATTTTCTTATTGAGCCCTGTATGAGGTTTGAAGGCCAACCTGGAGAGCAAGCCACCATGTTTTTCAAAGATCCCTCTGGCAATGCGTTAGAGTTTAAGGCATTTAAAAAATTATCACAGCTTTTTGCTAAGTGATATTTAAAATCCACCATCTATGAAAATTATCAATGTGGGCCTGCTGGGTTATGGTATGGCAGGTCAAGTCTTTCATGCGCCCATAATTAATTGCGTTTCTGGTTTTAACATTAAATCTATTCGTACGACCAACCCTTTTTGGCGTAAGCAAGCCTTAGAAAGGTACCCAAAAGTAGCAATAGTTGACCATTCAGACATGATTATTAAAGATCCAAAAATCGATCTGATCATTGTTGTTACACCCAATGAATTTCATTATCCATTAGCTAAAAAAGCCCTGCTCGCAGGGAAAAATGTGGTCGTCGACAAACCTTTCACGGTCACCAGTGCAGAAGCTTTAGATTTAATTCGGCTGGCAAAGTCTAAAAACTTGTTCCTCTCTGTTTATCAAAACCGTCGATTCGTTTCAGATTTTTTAGCAGTAAAAAAAATCATACATTCCCAGCGTCTTGGTAAGATCGTAGAGGTAACTATGAATTTTGATCGTTTCAGAAATTCATTCAATGGAAATTGGAGAGAAGATCTCGTACCAGGATCAGGTATTCTTTATGATTTAGGATCCCACTTGATTGACCAGGCGATCGTGTTTTTTGGGCTTCCTGAATTTATTACTGCTGACTTAAGAAATCAACGGGGAGGTAAAGCCAATGACTATTTTGAGGTAAAACTAGATTATCCTGGACTAAAAGTCAACTTAAGATCAAGTATGTTAGTCAAAATTCCAGGTCCTGTTTTTAAATTAAATGGAATAAATGGTACTTTTGAAAAATTTGGACTTGATGTGCAGGAAGGAGATCTTACGGCGGGTCTGACCCCCAAAAGCAAGTCAAATTGGGGTCAAGAACCTATCGAACATTCGGGTAAACTGAGTTTGTTAGTAAACCAACAAGACGTAACAGAAACCATAGTCTCCCCTTCTGGAGACTACCGAATCTATTATCAAAATGTATATGATGCATTGGTCAAAAATGAAGCCTTATTGGTAGATCCAAGAGATGCCATGTATACCATTAAAATCATAGAAATTGCTTTAGAAAGTGCAAATAAAAAATGCACCCTCCCTATGGAGATAACAGTTTAATTATTTAATTTCCAACTATGAAAAATACCCTCACCATAATATTTATCCTTCTTCTTTCTCACACGCAAGCCCAATACATGTATCCTGATCAAGGGGTGGCGATACTTGTTAATAATAAGGAATTGGTGGTTCAGCTACTTCCTGAAAGCTCTGGAGTTGAAAAAGCATTGAATAAAGTCTTGAGAGAAACGTTTCAAGAGTACTGGCCCAGTAAAAACGTGAAATATATGTTTCCCAAAGGTATTAAAGACCTTTTGAAATCAAAAACTCAAAAATATGCCATTCTCACACAAACTGAATCACTAGGAAAACAAATAAAATCACTTTCGGCATATGCCAACGGAAGTATGGAACAATGGATTTTAGGTGCTTCAAAAGAAGCTACCCCAGAACAGAAAGATGCACTAGCAAATTTTAATTATGAACAAGTTGAACTAGAATACCATGAACATAAATTAAGTGTTTTTGATGGTAAAAGGGAAAAAATAGCCACGATCATCACGTTTGCAAATGGTAATTTAGGTAAACACGATTATGTGTTTTTATGTCAACAATTGCGGCACCTACTCAAGAGTGCTGCTGCAGGTGTTCCAATTGATGAGTTTTGGAATGTAGAAGATAATATTAAAGCCTTAAGAAAAACAAAATATAGCCTTCTAGAAGATTATTTTAAGGAAGAGGAAGCCGCCCAAATTGATAAGTCACTGGTGAACCTTTATACGTTTGTCCCCTTCGAAGCCTATCAAAAAATCATTGTTGAGAAAACCCAAGGTAGAAGTTATCCTAAAATTATTTTCTCCTTTTTACATGGAAAATTTATGTGGGTAATGGTACGGTCTAGTGATGGTAGGATTCTTTCCATCAACAGCTGTAATAATTATAAATTTACTGGGAGTTATCCTGTAGATGAAATGATTCGGTCGGGTGATGTTTACAAGTCTATGGATGATTCCATTCAAATCCTTTTTAATAAATACCGATAAATGGCTCCCAGAAGTGATTTTCCTCTGATGTGACTGGGATTGAATAATGGATTAAAAAACAAGAACGCTACCCTGATTTGAAAAACCCAGACGATGATCTATTTTTAAAATAATGAGCAATTATGACCTGTTCGCACCCTACCCTATCTCACCCGCCAAAATAACACGCTTGGCAGGGTATGGCAGTGCCAATTATAAAGTTGAAGATCTTACTGGGCAAACGTATCTTGTCAAACATCATATGGATCCTGAAAGCTTCAAAAGAATCGAAGCTGAAAATAAAATAATGGCTCATTTATCAGCACAGCTGCCGATAGAAGTTTCAAGTCCTTCTCACGACAAACTCATTACCTATCCCGATGGTAGTTTCTCTAGAATGCTTTGTTTTATCAATGGTGTCTTTCTCAAAGATGTTGAAGCTACACCTGAATTGTGCTTCAATTTTGGGAAAATAATTGCGTTGTCACATCAATCTTTAGGTTCCTACAAAACTGTAGAAATCGAAGCGTTTGATCACAAATGGAATCTGATGAACTGTCTCGATAGCGTTGAGGATATGGACCTAATTTCTGATCCCAGCCAGCGAAAAATAGTCAATTATTTTTTAGAACAATACAAGCAAGTCTGTGCTGATCCACTCCGAAAACTTCCGAAACAAATCATTCACAATGATTTAAATGATTGGAATGTTTTGGTTTCAGATAACGAGATCAAAGGCATCATAGATTTCGGTGATCTATGTTATGCCCCTAAAATATGTGATCTGGCCATTGCTATGGCTTACTTACTCCTGGATACTCCTACCCCACTTATCCGAGCGGTTGATTTGATAGAAGGTTATCTTTCAATACAGAAACTTGATGAAAAAGAAATTGAGCTCCTTTATTATCTGATCCCTGCGCGATTGTGCGTGAGCGTCATCAGTTCAAACAAAGAACGATCTCAAGGTAATACCGAGGATTATATTTTTGTAACTGAACATAAAGCTTGGGCCTTATTGTCCAAATGGTTCAAAATGAATCCTATTCTATTTAAGAACAGTCTCATGAAACCTCTTGGCTTTCAACAGCTAAATTCTTTACCCACACTTATTTCTAAGAGAAAAAAACATCTCAGCAGTGCCCTGAGTCTAAGTTTTGACGATCCCATTCACATGACTTCTGCCGCCTTTCAGTATATGTATGCTGCCAATGGGGATACCTATTTAGATGCCTATAACAACATCCCACATGTAGGACATTGCCATCCTGAAGTCACTCAAGCGGCAGCAAGGCAAATCAATAAACTGAATACCAATACCAGATACTTATATGAGGCCCTTATGGGCTATAGCGAAAGACTTTTGACGTATTTTCCCCATACCCTCGATAAGGTAATATTTGTGAATTCTGGCAGCGAAGCCTCAGATTTAGCGATTCGCATGGCTCAAAATCATACTTCAAATAAGCATATTTTGGTATTGGCAGACGGCTATCATGGGCACACGCGTATGGGAATCGATATCAGTGCTTACAAATTTGATGGAAAAGGAGGCAATGGCGTAAATGAAAATATAACTGTACTCCCCTTACCAAAAATCTACCAAGGCTTGCAAAGTTCTGGTAAAGCCTATGCATTAGAAGCCATTGCCATCATTGATAATCTATTGGCACAAGGGATAACTCCAGCGGCCTTTATCGCTGAACCTATCTCAGGCTGTGGTGGGCAAGTACCCCTTGCCCGTGGTTATTTACAAACCTTATACCCTTATCTTAAGCAAAAAGGGGTTGTGTGTATCTCTGATGAGGTACAAGTAGGATTTGGTCGCATGGGCAGTGTCTTCTGGGGCTATGAACTTTATGACATCGTTCCTGATCTGGTCGTACTTGGAAAACCCATGGGAAATGGACATCCAATGGGAGGGGTGGTCTCTACTTTGGCATTGAGTGAATCTTTTGATAATGGGATGGAATTTTTCAGTTCCTTTGGAGGTAATCCCGTCTCCATGCAAATAGCTCATGCCGTACTCGATGTGATTGAACGTGAACACTTGCAAGCGCATGCAGCACAAGTCGGTAGTTATTTCGACGAATGTGCCAAAAGTTTGGCCCCTCATTACCCTCAAATTGGAGATATTAGAAATCAAGGACTCTTCCTGGGGCTAGAGCTCGTCCATCCAACCACATTAATACCAGCGACGGCCTATGCCTCAAAAATAAAAAATGAATTAAAAAGGCGCCTCATCCTCACGGGTACAGATGGGCCCAAAGACAATGTATTGAAATTAAAGCCACCTCTTTGTTTTACCATCCATAATGTAAATCAATTTTTCGAGGCATTTGAAGGGGCCCTCAAGCAAACCCCTCTCTGAAATTAAAGTCCCAATTCAATTCGCTTTTTTCGCTTAAAAATGATTTTGAATGACCACAAAAGATGATTCAAAAGGTAAAAGTTGAAGTTGCTCACTTTAAAATACCCTTCATCCAAAAAGTAAAGAACATTAATGGCCTTGAATACAAATCAGAATGCATCTCAAGTTAAATTACTCATATTTTTGATTAAGATAGGAAAATACTCATATTATAATAAGGGATTAAAACTTAAGTCACCTGACCTAATGAAATTTATAATAAATTACAACTAGTGAAAAAAAAAATGAGAATATGCAACATTTGGATGGCTTTAGTTGTCCTCTTATTGGCCTGTCATTGTGAAGGAACCCCACCGAAATTAATAGAAAACCCGGCGATAAAGGCTAATCAACCACTCAATATTATTTTATTAATTGGAGATGGCATGGGACTCAGTCAACTTTCTTCAAGTTTTTATTTTAGCGACCAGCTACCCAATTTCGCACGTTTCAAAACGATTGGATTGAGTAATGTGATTGCGGCAAATTCAAAGATCACAGATTCTGCCGCGGGAGCTACTTCTTTTGCCTCGGGTATCAAAACATTTAATGGGGCCATTGGTGTTGACATGGATAAGCAACCCGTAGAGAATATCGTCGAATTACTCTCCAAAGAAAATTACCAAACAGGTCTCATTGCAACCTCCTCCATCACCCATGCCACACCGGCCTCATTTTATGCCCATGTCGCCTCCCGAGATTGGGAAGAGCAAATAGCCGCACAAATGGCTACCTCACCCATTGATTTTTTTGCCGGTGGTGGATTGAAGTTTTTCCAAAACCGTAAAGATGGAAAAAACATTCTAGACCTACTCAAAACCAATGGGTTTGAGGTCCATACTGACCATCTTGAAAAAGAGATCGATGCAAGCAAAAGACATGCCTTCCTATTAGGAGAAGAAGATATGCCCAAAATGATTGAGGGTCGGGGTAATTTTCTACAGGAATCCACACAAAAGGCGTTGAATTATTTTGAAGAAAACGAGTCACCTTTTTTCCTCATGGTAGAAGGCTCTCAAATTGATTGGGGCGGCCACGACAATGACGCTGAATATCTGATCACAGAATTATTGGACTTTGATCAAATGATAGGCTCAGTCTTGGATTATGCAGAAAAAAAAGGTAATACTTTAGTCATTGTTACCGCAGATCATGAAACGGGAGGATTTACCCTCTCAGCTAAGGTCACCGGACAAAATTCGAAAGATGAAAATGAGCATGACTATAATGTCATTGTACCCACATTTTCAACTGCGGGCCACAGTGCTTCCTTGATCCCTGTTTTAGCTTTTGGTCCTCAGTCAGCTCAGTTTTCTGGATTTTATCAAAACAGTGATATATATCATAAAATTCGAGTGGCAGTGAACCATTAAACATATTATATCCTCAATTTTGTAAGATCAATGGATTGAAAACGTAAGCCGCTCTCAGAAGAATAATAATTTTTTTTCGAAGACAACAATGAATCTTCTTTAAAAAAATAAAATCACCGTTCTTTTACCGATCTTGCAAAGATCATGAGCCAGGCAAAGTTATTATTAATTACCCCTCCATTTACACAACTCAACACCCCTTATCCTGCGACTACCTACATCAAAGGTTATCTAAATACGCTAGGTATCCCATCATTTCAAGCGGACTTAGGTATTGAAGTAATTTTGCACCTTTTTTCTAAAGAGGGGTTGAAGCAAATATTTGCTCAAGCAAAGAAGCAACGAAACCTCTCAAATAACGCATTGAGAATCATTATTCTAGAACATAGCTATGTTCAAATCATAGAGGAAGTCATCACTTTTTTGCAACATAAAAATCCAACTTTGGCATTTACCATTTGTGAAAGATCTTTCCTCCCTGAAGCCAGTAGGTTCGAACAAATAGATGATTTAGAATGGTCTTTTGGTACCATAGGGGTACAAGATAAAGCCAAATACTTGGCTACTTTGTACTTGGAAGACCTAGGTGATTTGATCAGTGAGGCTGTAGATCCTTATTTTGGATTCAGTAGATACGCCGAGCGTTTAGGGATGTCCGCATCCTCTTATGATACCCTTCATTCGAAGTTACAAGAGCCAGTTACCCTCATTGATACCATTACCCTAGAGTTGCTCGATGTACTTATTCAAAAAGAAGGCCCCACACTCATCTGTTTCTCTATTCCCTTTCCTGGAAACCTATACAGTGCCCTAAGATGTGGACAATTTGTTAAGCGTAATTATCCAAAAATTAAAATCGCTATGGGAGGTGGCTACCCCAATACCGAACTTAGATCCCTCTCTGATCCTCGAGTTTTTGAGGTCTTGGACTTCATCAGCTTAGATGATGGAGAAAGGCCCTTGAGAAATATCATAGAACATTTAGCTGGGAAAAAATCTATTGAGCAGTTGAAAAGAACCTTTTGCTTGGTCAATCAAAAAGTACAATACGTCAACGGCAGTACCGATGTAGATATCTCATTCCATAAAACCGGTACTCCTGATTATTCAGACCTCTTATTGAATGATTATTTATCAGTCATCGAAGTAACCAATTCCATGCATAGACTTTGGAGCGATGGTCGTTGGAATAAGTTGACCATGGCGCATGGATGCTATTGGAAAAAATGCTCATTTTGTGATATTTCATTGGATTATATCAAAAATTATGAGCCCATAAGTGCCACAATACTCTGTGACCGTATGGAGACCTTGATTAATCAAACCGGGGTAAGCGGTTTTCATTTTGTCGATGAGGCTGCACCCCCCTCGATCATGAAAGAATTAGCCCTTGAATTGATCAAACGTAAAATGAATGTGACTTGGTGGACCAATATTCGGTTTGAGGAGCGATTCACCGACGAACTATGTCGCCTATTAAAAGCTTCAGGATGTATTGCCGTTTCCGGAGGACTTGAAGTAGCCTCGGATCGATTACTGGCCAAAATGAAAAAAGGTATTACGGTAAGTAAAGTTGCCAAAGTCTCGAGGAACTTCACCGATGCCGGCATCATGGTTCATGCTTATTTAATGTATGGTTTTCCTACACAAACCGTACAAGAAACCGTTGATTCATTGGAAATGGTACGTCAGCTATTTGAAAACGGCATCATACAATCCGGATTTTGGCATCAGTTTGCCATGACAGCGCATGCACCAGTAGGTCTAGATCCTACTGGATTTGGGGTCAGTTTTTCAGGTCCCGAACACTTGGGTTTTGCCAAAAATGATTTAAGGCATGAAGATCCTCTGGGAGCTGATCATAGCTTATTTGGTGAGGGCCTTCGAGTTTCATTATATAACTATATGAATGGTGCAGGCTTTGATTTGGCCCTCTCCAAATGGTTCGACTTCAAGATTCCAGCCACATCCATTCCTCCTCACTTTATCCTACAAGAAATTGAAAAGAATCCGGAGAAACGACCCACTGCGGCATCACAGCTCATTTGGATGGGTGCAAAACCTGAATATAACGTTGTTAAAAAGGATGGGATGGAGATTTCTCAACTATCACTGGTAACCAAATCCGATGAAGATACCCTAGTCTTTGACTTGAAAACCGCTCAATGGCTGAACCATACATTGACTGATCTGATGCCTTCAGCGCATCATCAAAAAACAACCTATCAAGATTTTAAAAATGATTTCAAGTCTCATCAATTGGGTGATTTTGAAGAATTCTATAATAATCCCTCTATGAAAAAGATAAAAGAATTGGGCTTACTCGTGATCTAAAAGTAAGTCGAGCCTGAAAAAATAACCTAAACGAAAGAAGATAAAATATGAGTCACATAAAAAGACCTTGAACAACATTTGTCCAAGGTCTTTTTATGTAGCTCTGTTGCTCTATCTATTATAAACCTGATGTTGGTATGTTTGTGAAAATACCATTTGTCACAATAACTGAATCCCTTCCAGCAATATCTTCTGAAGTTTTGATCCCAGTCATTGAAAAAGTTCCTGACATTACATCATTTTCGTAACTAC